>Ga0065165_1000030_pt1 | contig 218104 bp, 206 predicted proteins | sample AraplaMF_Cvi_mMF_FD_63813 | JGI IMG/M metagenome (GOLD analysis project Ga0065165, IMG submission 63813) | Arabidopsis root microbial communities from the University of North Carolina, USA - plate scrape MF_Cvi_mMF (version 2) (version 3) | ecosystem: Host-associated > Plants > Roots >...
CTGGCCGAGCTGGCCGACCGGATCGGGGACAATTCCCGCGACCTGGTGGTGCTGGACCTGCGGGAGAAGGAGGCGTTCGACGCGGGCCACGTGCCGGGCGCCAAGCACCTGCCGCGCGGCCAGCTGGAGCTGCGGGTCAACAACGAGCTGCCGGACCCGACGGTGCGGATCCTGACGTGCTGCGAGTTCGGCAAGATCTCGACCCTGGCCGCGGCCACCCTGCGCGAGCTGGGCTACCTGCGGGCCAGCGCCCTCGACGGCGGCATGAAGGCCTGGCGCGAGGCGGGGCATCCGGTGGAGTGAGGCTGCAGCCTTCTCCCCTTGCGGGAGAAGGTGGCTCGCGAAGCGAGACGGATGAGGGGTCGCGCGGACCCCTTCAGCTGCGAGGGCGCGTCAGCGCCGAAGGAATCAAACCGCGGAATACGCAGAAAGGCGCGGAAAGCTCAGCAGGCACGGTCCCTTCCGCGCCCTTCTGCGTATTCCGCGGTTCATTTGACGGCGCCTGCGGCGCGCAGTGGATCTGGTGGCGGAGTGCGACCCCTCATCCGTCAGCCTGCGGCTGCCACCTTCTCCCGCAGGGGGAGAAGGACTCCGGCCTACGGCTCTTTCGACGAGACGTGGTTCAGGGCGATGACCCAGTGGCCGTTCACCTTGCGCATGAGGCGGGTGTTGATCCCGTCCTGCGGCGCGCCGGGGCGGTCTAGCTGGTAGCGGCTGATGAGCTGGGCCGCGTCGGGGGCCAGCATCTCGACCTTGATGTCGAAGAAGTGGAGATGACCGCGCTTCTCGGGCGCGCCGCCGTAGTCACGGACGTAGTGGTCCAGCGCGCCCTGCCAACCGTCCTGGAAACGGCCCTTGGAGACGAAGACCACGCCGGGGTTCTGGAAGCCCTGCATGTAGCCTTCGAAGTCGCCGCGGTTCCAGGCGGCCTCCATGTCGGCGATCACCTTGAGGATGGCGGCCTTCTCGGCCTCTTCGTTGGAGATCGTCGCCGCGGGAGCCGAGCCGGCCGAGGCCGCGAGCGCCAGGGCGACGGCGACCGCGCGGCGGTTCATGCGGCGGGGCGGATGCCCGTGGGGGCCGAGGCGCCCAGGCCGACGACGGCGTCATAGCCCAGGATCATGTCAACCTCGGAGCCGGTGGTGGCCAGCGGCAGGCGGATCCAGATCAGCGACAGGTGGGACGCGCCGCGCCAGGCGAGGTTGTGGACGCCCACCTGGGGCTTGCGGTCCTTGACCACGCGGCGCAGCTCGCCGCGCCAGTATTCGGCGGCCGAGCTGTTGTAGATCTCGGAGAAGCTGCGGCCGGTGATCTCGCGGCCGTAGACGTTGTAGAGGCCGGTGCCCGCCAGGCGGACGCGGAAGTCGCGGCCCTCGACCGGCGCCTCGATCAGGCTGACGGTGGGCAAGAGGCGCTTCATGTCGGCGGGGTCGATCCGGCGCTTGGGCGGCACCGAGGCCTCGGCCTTCAGCGAGGTCCAGTAGGCGAACAGCTCTTCGTGCGCGCGGATGGCGGCGGTCGTCGGCGCGATGTGAGTCGCCATCTGCAGTTACTCGGGCAACGCCTTGGATTCAGGACGAATCAAATGTCGCCTGATCCGCGAATCGGCGTCCAGAGCGAAACGAATCGCCGGGCGAAAAAATGGTTAACGGCCGCGAAAATCCGTTAACGATCCCCAGAAATGAAGAACGCCCGCCGGGGTCCGGCGGGCGTTCGAAGATCGGCGGTCCGTGGAAAGAAGCTTAGCGCTTCTTGCGCGGCGCCTGACGGCCGCCCTGGCCCAGGCCCATCTGCTTGGCCAGGTCCGAACGCGCCTTGGCGTAGTTCGGGGCGACCATCGGATAGTCCTTCGCAAGGCCCCACTTGGAGCGGTATTCCTCGGGGCTCATGTTGTACTTGGTGCGCAGGTGCCGCTTCAGCGACTTGAACTTGCGGCCGTCCTCGAGGCAGACGAGGTAGTCCGGCGTGATCGAACGGCGGATCGGAACCGCGGGTTCCTTCGGCGCGACCTCGACCGTCTCGGCGCCCGACGAGACGCCGGCCAGCGCGCGGTGGACGCTCTGGATCAGGCCCGGAAGGTCGGCCGCCGCGACAGTGTTGTTCCCCACATACGCGGAAACAATGTCCGCGGTCATCTCGATGACTTCCGACTTCTCGTCCATTTCTCTTGGTTCCGAAGGTTGGGCGCCAGCAGCGGCGCTCAGTGATTCACAAGATCGGTGCGCCGTCATTATCGGCATCGTAGGCTGCACACAACAGAGAAATAGAGCAAAGCCGCCTCGCCTATTCCGAGAACAGAAGACCAGCGCAACGCAAACAACAGGCGTTCGCGTACGTGAGTTGGCGGCTTCCAGTACCTACGCGATGCGGTTTCAGCGCCCCACGCATCGGAAGCCGCAAAACGAAACGGCGCCCACAAGGAGCGCGGTCCGTCAGATTATTACATAGGGCGACCTCAGCTGAAGGTGGGCGCCGTCCAGTGGGGCCAGATGTCGGGCAGGTCGCTCGAGACCTTGTCGGGATAGTTCGGCGGGCGCTTTTCCAGGAACGAGGTGACGCCCTCGCGCGCGTCGGCGGCGCGGCCGCGGGCCTGGATGCCGCGGCTGTCGGCCTTGTGGGCCTCCATCGGATGCGACGCGCCGGCCATGCGCCAGATGAGCTGGCGGGTGATGGCGACCGAGACCGGGGCGGTGTTGTCGGCGATCTCGCGGGCGATGGCGCGGGCGGCGGGCAGGAGGTCGTCCGGCGCATGGACCGAGCGGACCAGGCCACGCTCGGCGGCCTCCTGGGCCGGGAAGATGCGGCCGGTGTAGCACCACTCCAGCGCCGTCTGGACGCCGACCAGGCGCGGCAGGAACCAGGACGAGCAGGCCTCGGGGTTGATGCCGCGGCGGGCGAAGACGAAGCCGTAGCGGGCGGTGTCGGACGCCAGGCGGATGTCCATGGCCAGCTGCATGGTCACACCCACGCCCACGGCCGCGCCGTTGCAGGCCGAGATCACCGGCTTCAGGCTGTCGAAGATGCGCAGGGTCAGCAGGCCGCCGCCGTCGCGCTGGACGCCGTCGCGGGTGCGGGCCTCGTTGTCCTCGGCGCTGCGCTTGTCGTAGTCGAAGGTGGCCCCGCCCGCCGACAGGTCGGCTCCGGCGCAGAAGGCGCGGCCGGCGCCGGTGACGATCACCGCGCGCACGTTGTCGTCGCCGTCGGTCTCGTCGAAGGCGGCGATCATGTCCTTCATCATCTGGGTGTTGAAGGCGTTCAGCTTGTCGGGCCGGTTCAACGTGATTGTCGCGACGCCGTCCTCGACGGCATAGAGCAGGGTCTCGAAGGTGGGCATGGGGTTCGACTTCCTCGTCCTTGTTCGCCGCCAGTTCGGACGGGGTGACGGACGGGAGGTCAAGGGGGTGGCGGGCGCGCCGCCTTTTTGACCCATGTTAGTTTTCGACAGCAACCTCCGGGGCGCCGGCGCGCCCCCCCCCCCTCGGCGAGAGGGTGGGGCATGTATCATCTGACGATCTACTACCCCGGCGACGACAGGCCTCGCCTGACCGTGCACCTCGAGACCGGCCGGGACGCCCTCGATGCGATCCGCGGCCTGCTGAAGGACCACGCCGGGTGCGAGCGGATCGACGTCCATCTGGGCGTCACCAAGCTCTTTGCGGTCGACTGCGAAGGCAACACCAGCGCCGGCTAGGCGCGGCCCTCGGCGCGCGGCGACGGGCTACTTCGGCGCCGCCGGCGTGACCTGCGCGACGTCGGTCTTCTCGCCCTCGGCGACGTCCTCGACGATCTTCCGGGGGCAGACCTTCTTCTTGATGGTGCTGCCGACCACCGTCTCCTTGCGGCAGGTGACGCGCTCGGCCTTGGCGGGCGTCGCGGGGGGCACGGCCTTGGCGGCGGCGGGCGCGGCGCTCTGGAACAGCGCGGCGAGCAACAGGGCGACCATGGAAACTCCTCAAAAGGACTCGTTCCCGGAACCTTGATCGGCGATGCGGCCGCTCGCGAGCACCGCACGTCACAAAGTGACGGGTGCGTCACGGCTGACGTGACTTCGGGCAGGCTGGCGCCGTTTCGCCCGATCGGCGGGCGCCCGCGCCGAGGTTGCGGCGCCGGCTTGACGCACCTGACGTCAAGGCCCGCTATTCGGCATCGAGGAACGCGGGCCGGCGTCAGATCGGCCCCGGAAGAAAAACGCGCGGCGCGGCCGCGCGGGGGAGTGAACAGTATGCATCCGGCGACACACGCCCAGACCCACCCGGACCGCGCGGCCTACATCATGGCCGGGAGCGGCGAGACGGTGACCTACAAGCAGCTCGACGAGCGCTCGAACCAGGGGGCGCACCTGTTCCGGTCGCTGGGCCTGAAGGCCGGCGACGTGATCGCGCTCCTGATGGACAACCACCCCCGCTACTTCGAGATCGCCTGGGCGGCCCAGCGCAGCGGGCTCTACTACACCTGCATCTCGTCGAAGCTGACCGCCGGCGAGGTGGACTACATCGTCGGCGACTGCGGGGCGAAGGTGCTGATCACGTCGGGCGGCGTGGGAAGCGTGGTCGACGAGCTGCCGGGCGTGCTGCCCAAGTCAGTGAAGCTCTTCATGGTGGGGGAGGCCCGCGCGCCCTACGCCAGCTTCGAGGCCGAGCGCGCGCCGTTCCCGACGACGCCGATCGCCGACCAGAGCGCCGGCTCGGACATGCTCTATTCCTCGGGCACCACCGGGCGGCCGAAGGGGATCAAGCCCGCCCTGACCGGGGCGGCGATCGACGAGCCCAACGCGCTGGTGATGATGACCCAGACGCTGTTCGGCTTCCCGCCCGGGTGCGTCTACCTCTCGCCCGCGCCGCTGTACCACGCCGCTCCGCTGCGCTGGTGCATGAGCGTCCACAAGCTGGGCGGCACGGTCGTGGTGATGGAGAAGTTCGATCCCGAGACCGCGCTGGCGCTGATCGAGAAATACAAGGTCAACGTGGGCCAGTTCGTGCCCACCCACTTCGTGCGCATGCTGAAGCTGCCGGAAGAGGTGCGCGCCAAGTACGACGTGAGCTCGATCGTCTCGGCGGTGCATGCCGCCGCGCCCTGCCCTGTGCCGGTGAAGGAGCAGATGATCGCCTGGTGGGGCCCGGTGATCTACGAGTACTACGCCGGCACCGAGGGCAACGGCTTCTGCTTCATCAAGGCCGACGAGTGGCTGGCCCACAAGGGCTCGGTGGGCCGCGCCGTGCTGGGCGAGCTGCGCATCTGCGGCGAGGACGGCGAGGCGCTGCCGCCGCGCGCCGAGGGCGTGGTGCACTTCGCCAACGGCCCGCCGCTGGCCTACCACAACGCCCCCGAGAAGGTGGCCGAGAACACCAACAAGCACGGCTGGACGACGCTGGGCGACGTGGGCTGGGCCGACGAGGAGGGCTATCTCTACCTCACCGACCGCAAGAGCTTCATGATCATCTCGGGCGGGGTGAACATCTATCCGCAGGAGATCGAGAACCTGTTGATCGGCCACCCGAAGGTCGCCGACGTGGCCGTGGTGGGCGCGCCGCACGAGGAGATGGGCGAGCAGGTGGTGGCGGTGATCCAGCCGGCCGACTGGTCCGACGCCGGCGACGCCCTGCGCGACGAGCTGATGGCCTTCGCGCGCCAGAACCTCAGCCACGTGAAGTCGCCGCGGAAACTGGACTTCATGCAGGAGCTGCCGCGCCACCCGACCGGCAAGCTCTACAAGCGCCTGATCCGCGACGCCTATTGGGGCAAGGAAGGCTCGCGGATCGTCTAGCGGCGCCCCAGCGTCCCGCTTGCTCCGATCCGAACAGATGTTAGAGGCTGTGGCCTGAACTCAAAGCACGCGAGGGAGCGGACGAAATGAACCCCGTCGAGATCAAGGACCTGCCCGGACTGGTGGGCCAGGAAGTGGGCGTGTCGGACTGGGTCCTGATCGACCAGGACCGTGTCAACAAGTTCGCCGACGCCACCGGCGACCACCAGTGGATCCACGTGGACGTCGAGCGCGCCACGAAGGAGATCGGCGGCCCGATCGCCCACGGCTACCTGACGCTGTCGCTGATCCCGTTCCTGGGCGCCGGCATGCTGCCGGTGAAGGGCGTGACCCGCGGCATCAACTACGGCTCCGACAAGGTGCGCTTCATCAACATGGTGCGCGTCGGCAAGCGCGTGCGCATGCGCCAGAAGCTGATCGGCGCCGAGCCCAAGGCCGGCGGCATGCAGCTCAAGAACGAGTGCACCATCGAAATCGAGGGCGAGGCCAAGCCCGCCTGCATCGCCGAGACGATTTCGGTCCTGTACGGCGCCTGACGACCTGGGCCGGGCGACCCTCGCAGGGTCGCCCGCGCCACGGCCTAGGTATGGTTACCTAGGGATTCGTGCGAGATTTCGCGCGTGGCAGCTTGAGCGCATGCTCCTCCCATCGCCCCCGTCAGAGGGGCCGCCAGGGAGATCCGAGACCATGAGCGCCCTTCGCCCGCGTACCCCGTCCCGCTTCTGGCGCCGGACCGGCGCGTCGGCCAGTGCGCTCGCCACGGTCCAGCGCCTGCTGGCCGACGCGATCCTGCCCCTGCGCGGCGGCCACCCCGCCCTCACCTTCCGCGGCATCGACCGGATCTGATGTCGCGCGAGCGTTTCGACTCCGGGGGGCGTCAGCGCCCGCTTGATTCAACCACGGACCACGCAGACCACACGGACGGGTCACGCTGATCCAAGACGGTGCGGCCGCGAGTCCATGTGGTCCGCGTGGTCCATGGTTGAATTGGACAGCGCCTGCGGCGCGCGGTGAGCCGGCCGGCGGAGCCAGCGCCCACACCGCTCATCCCTGCGAATGCCGAGCCCCAGATGGAGAGCGCGGACGCTGGGCTGACCTAGTCCCGCGCGGCTTCCTCGGCCGAGGCGGTGCGGCCGCCGCTGACGGCGGTCATGCCTTCGGCGACGGTGGCCGGGGCCAGGGGGTTCTGCAGGAGGGCGATCGTCTCGCGCACGAACTTGGCGTGGGTGACGATGCCGATCTCCAGGCGCTCGCTGTTCAGCTCGACCTGCTGGGTGAGCAGGCCGGCGATGAAGCCGGTGTCGCCCTTTTCCGCAGGCTTGTCGGCCACCTGGGTCACGCCCGGCTCGGCCTTCACCGGATGGCTGATGAACACCGGCCCGCCCGAGTTGCCCGGGAAGACCGAGAAGTCGAGCAGGAAGGTCGGGAAGATCTTGGCCGGCGCCACCGGATAGGAGGCGACGCGGCCCGAACGCAGGATCGGGAAGCCGGCCGAGTTGGCCGACAGGCCGCGCGGGAAGCCCAGGGCCATCATCTCGTCGCCGGCGGTGACCTGTTCCTTGTCGAAGGTCTCGTCGGCGGCCAGGTAGTTGAGCGGCAGGGCCGCCTTGGCGAATTCCGGCGGGGCCTTGATGGTGATCGCGGCGACGTCGCGGTTCGGGTGGTGCGTCCACAGCTCGTGGCCGTCGTTGTCGCGGATCTTCAGTTGCTGGGGCGAATAGCTCCACGAGCCGTCGGCGTTCTCGATGCGGTAGCCGATGCGGGCGCTGGGGCCGGGCATCTTCTGGAGCACGTGGTTGGCGGTGACGAGCACCGTGCGGGTCGTGCCGTCCGGCCCCGGCGTGGCGATCAGGAAACCGGTCCCGACCGTGCGCGTACCGTCGCCCAGCGGTTGCTCAAGCTGAACAGTCGCGTGGATCAGCTCGACGGCGAGATCCATGACCATGGCAGGCCCCTAAACTCGATGTGCTCACTCGCGTCTTTGATGCGCGATGTGGATGCATAAGTAGTGAATCACGGAACCCTGTCCGCCAACAAGTCGCCACATTCGACTGCGGCCCGACGCCGCGTGCGGAAACGCACAGGCGCCCAGCCCTCAGCGCTTGAGTGATACGGGCGGGCGTCGCATTCGGAGGCCTTCCCGGGCGTGATGGATCATCACGGCCGGACAAGAAGGCCTCCAAAGCAAAGGGAGCGAGCCCGTTGATCCCAGTTGGCTTGACTCAAGCCAACTGGGACGGGCTCTAAGCCTCGTATGAGCCTCCCCAAACCGCCCGTCGCGGCGAAGAAGCCGCACCGCATCGAACAGCTCGGCCGCGTCCGCGTCGACGACTACGCCTGGATGAAGGACGACAACTGGCAGCAGGTGCTGCGCGACCCGAAGGTGCTGCGCGCCGACGTGCGCGAGCACCTCGACGCCGAGAACGCCTACACCAAGGCCGCGCTGGCCGGGACCGAGGCGCTGCAGGCGCAGATGTTCGCCGAGATGAAGGGGCGGATCAAAGAGGACGACAGCTCGGTCCCGACGCCCGACGGCCCCTGGGACTACTATTCGCGCTACGCCCTGGGGGCGGAGCATGCGATCCATGCCCGCAAGCCGCGCGGCCAGGACGGGCCGGAGAGCGTGCTGCTGGACGAGGACGCGCTCTCCAAGGGCAAGGCCTATTTCCAGGTGGGCGCCGCCAGCCACAGCCCCGACCATGCGCTCTACGCCTGGGCCGCCGACGAGCAGGGCTCGGAGTACTATCAAATCCGGGTGAAGGACCTGGCGAACGGCGAGGAAGTGGGCTCGGCCATCGAGAGCGCCTATGGCGACTTCTGCTTCTCGCCGGACAGCCAATGGATCTTCTGGATCTGGCGCGACGAGAACGCCCGGCCGGCCAAGGTCTTCCGGCGGCCGGCGCGCGGCGGGGACGACACGCTGGTCTACGAAGAGGCCGACGAGGGCATGTTCCTGGGCGTCGGCGTCGCTGCCGACGACAGCCACGTGCTGATCCACGTGGGCAACCAGGAGACCACCGAGATCCTGCTGATCCCGGCCGCCGACCCGACGGCGGCGCCGGTGGTGGCGGAGCCGCGGCGCGTGGGGGTGAAGTACGGTGTCGACCACTGGAGCGACCGCTGGGTGATCCGCACCAACGACGACGGGGCGGTGGACTTCAAGCTCTGCGTGTCCGAAGCCTCGATTCCGGCCAAGGCGACTTGGCGCGACTGGATCGCCCACGAGCCCGGCCGCTACATCACCGGCTTCGCCGCCTTCGCCGGCCACCTGCTGCGGGTCGAGCGGGTGAACGCCCTGGACCGCCTGGTGGTGACGGCCCGTGCCCCTCTTGGCCAGGAGGGCGGGGAGCACATCGTGGCCTTCGACGAGGAGGCCTACGCCCTGAACCTGGACGGCGGCTACGAGTACGACACCACCACGACGCGCTTCGTCTACCAGTCGCCGACCACGCCCCGGCAGTGGTTCGACTACGACATGGCCAGCCGCGAGCGGACCCTGCGCAAGACGCAGGAGGTGCCGTCGGGCCACGACCCTAGCCGCTATGTGGCGCGCCGGCTGTACGCCAAGGCCGGCGACGGCGCCGAGGTGCCGATCACGCTCCTGATGCTGAAGGACACGCCCCAGGACGGCACGGCGCCGGTGCTGCTGTACGGCTACGGCAGCTACGGCCACGCCATGGAGCCCAGCTTCTCGATCCGCAACCTGAGCCTGGTGGACCGGGGCTGGATCTGGGCCACGGCGCATATCCGCGGCGGCTCGGACAAGGGCTGGGGCTGGTTCCTGGACGGGCGCAAGGAGAAGAAGCCCAACACCTTTACCGACTTCATCGCCTGCGCCGAGCACCTGGTCGCCGAGAACTATGCGTCGAAGGGCCGGATCGCGGCCTATGGCGGCTCGGCCGGCGGGATGCTGATGGGCGCGGTGGCCAACCTGCGGCCCGACCTGTGGGGCGGGATCATCGCGGCGGTGCCGTTCGTCGACGTGCTGAACACCATGAGCGACACGTCCCTGCCGCTGACGCCGCCGGAGTGGCCCGAGTGGGGCAACCCGATCGAGGACGCGGCCGCCTACGACCTGATCGAGAGCTACAGCCCTTACGACCGCGTCTCGGCCCAGGCCTATCCGCCGATCCTGGCCACCGGCGGGCTGTCGGACCCGCGAGTGACCTACTGGGAGCCGGCCAAGTGGGTGGCGAAGCTGCGCGAACAGACGACAGGCGACGCTCCGATCCTGCTCAAGATCAACATGGAGGCCGGCCACGGCGGGGCCTCGGGCCGTTTCGACTTCCTGAAGGAGATCGCCCTGGACTACGCCTTCGCCGTATGGGCGCTGGAGAAGGGCTGGACGAAAGCGTGATCATCCGGGCGGCGAGCGAGGGCGACGCGGACGCGCTGGCGGCGATCTACGGCCACCACGTGCGGCACGGCTTCGGCACCTTCGAGGAGGAGCCGCCCTCCCCGGCCGAGATGGAGACCCGCCGCGCCGCGATCGCCGGTCGCGGCCTGCCCTACCTGGTCGCCGAAGCCGAGGGGAAGGTGCTGGGTTTCGCCTACGCCGGGCCGTTCCGGCCGCGGGCGGCCTATCGCTACACCGTGGAGGACAGCGTCTACATCGCCCCCGAGGCCGTGGGCCAGGGCGTGGGGCGCGCGGTGCTGACGGCCGTACTGTCCGCTTGCGAGGAGCTAGGCGTGCGCCAGGTGGTCGCGGTGATCGGCGACAGCGGCAACGCCGCCTCCATCGGCCTGCACCGGTCGCTGGGTTTCACAGACGCCGGCGTGGGAAAGAGCTTCGGGTTCAAGCATGGACGATGGGTCGACATCGTCTGGATGCAAAAGTCGTTGAATGGTGGAAATGAAACGACGCCCACTTCGGCGGGGATCAGACTGTCGGGTAGCTGACGCCATTGGTCGCGCGACAGGTGATGACCGGCGGCCTATTTCGCCGGCAAAGCGAATTCCTTAGCCAGTACGCACCCTTATGTAGTTTTACGTAATTGCTTAGCTCGCAAATTTTCCGCACAACACGGGCCGTCGGAAACGGGGCCGACGCGGATATGTAGAATACATGTCAAGGTTGTGGACGGGAAATCGCACAACCGGTGTGGCAGGTTCGAAGGTTGGTCTCGGGTTCATCAGAGGCCAGCTGTTGGCGGTGGGAGTTTCGGCGACCGCTCTGGCGGCGCTCTACGCCCTGCGTCCGATCTTCAGCCACTCGGTGTATCTGGGCTGCGCCGGCGCATTGCTGGCCTGCGTCGCATATGGCGGCGTCGCCTCGGCCCTGACCGCCGTGCTGATCATGACATTGGGCGGTTTCGCGCTCGAAGGCTTTTGGGGCGTGCCCCTGCTGGAGCGCGCCGTGCGGGCCGGGCTGTTCCTGGCCCTGGGCCTGGCCATCATGGGCTGGCTGCGCGCGCTGATGGCCCAGCGGCTGGCGGCGGCCGAGATCATCGCCGACCAGGCCGAGCGTGAGGAACTGCTGCAGGCCAGCCTGGAGATCGTGGCCGACGCCCTGGTGCTGATCGACGACCGCGGGGTGATCCAGAGCTTCAGCCATCCGGCCGAGCGGCTGTTCGGCCGGTCCGCCGAGGAGGTGGTGGGCCAGAACTTCAGCCGGCTGATGCCGCCCGGCGAGGACGGCGCCCTGACCGGCCAGCCCTCGCGCGCCGACGGCGACGTCAGCGGCAGCACCCGCCAACTCACGGGCCTGAAGAAGGACGGCGCGACCTTCCCCATGGAGGTGAGGGTGGGCGAGGTGACCATCGCCGGCCGCCGCCTGCTGACCATGGTGCTGCGCGACATGACCTCGGTGTTCGAGGCCGAGCGCCGGTCGGAGGAGCTGCGCCAGCAGCTCACCCAGGTGTGGAGCGCCAACTCGATGGGCGAGATGGCCTCGGTGCTGGCCCACGAGCTCAACCAGCCGTTGTCGGCCGTGGCGAACTACCTGCGCGCGGCGCGCAACCTGATCGCCCGGATGGAGCTGGAGGACGACGACCTGATCGACGCCGTGGCCCGCGCCGGCGACCAGGCCGTGCGCGCCGGCGAGATCATCCGCACCATGCGCGACCTGGCCACCCGCGGCGGCACGCTGCAGAAGCCCGAAAGCCTGTCGGCGATGATCGGCGAGGTCGACTTCATCATCGCCGTGATGGCGCGCGATGCGAACGTCCGGCTCGTCTACGATCTCTACAAGGGTCCGGATACCGTGGTCGCCGACCGCATCCAGATTCAACAGCTGGTGGTCAACTTGGCGCGCAACGCCATCGAAGCTGTGACGAAGTACCCGAACCGGCATATTAACATTTCAACGCGCCTGGAACCCGGGGACCAACTTGTCACGACAGTCGAGGACAGTGGTCCAGGAATCGACGAGAGCGTCGCAGACCGGTTGTTTCAACCCCTGGCCAGCACAAAGCCCGAAGGCATGGGGCTAGGCCTCTCGATTTCCAGTGCTATAGTCGAAAATCACAGGGGACGGATTTGGGTCGAACCCAGCCGCCTGGGTGGCGCCGCTTTTAGTTTTGTATTGGCGCGGGCAGGTGAAGATGGCGATTGGAGCGGCGGATCGAACGGTGTTCGTCGTCGATGATGACGACGCCGCCCGCGATTCGCTGGTGATGCTCCTGAAGTCCGACGGGCTGACCGCCAAGGGCTTCGCTTCCGCCCACGACTTCCTGGCCGTGTTCGACCCCGCCGCGCGGGGCTGCATCATCACCGACCTGCGCATGCCGAGCATGGACGGCATCGAGCTGATCCGGGCCCTGAAGGGCGTCGGCTGCATACTACCAGTGATAGTAATCACCGGGCACGCGGACGTGAGCCGGGCGGTGGACGCCATGAAGGCGGGGGCCATCGACTTCATCGAGAAGCCGTTCGAGAGCGAGCTGATCCTGAAGGGCGTGCGCCACTGCCTGGAGGAGAACGACGCCGCTGTCGACGCCGGCGCCACGCGCACCCGCATCCTTCGCCGCCTGGAGAGCCTGACGCCCCGCGAGCGCCAGGTGCTGGACCTGATCGTCGACGGCGCCAGCAACAAGGTGATCGCCGCCACGCTGGCGATCAGCCCGCGCACGGTGGAGATCTACCGCGCCAACGTGATGTCGAAGATGCGGGCCGAGAGCCTGTCTGACCTGATCCGCTCGACGATCACGGCGGGGGCGGCTTAGGGAGCGGGGCGGGGTCCCGATCTCGCGCCCTGGCGGAGCGATCCTCAGTCGCGAAGATGGCTCCAGACCTTGGAGATGACCACCGAACCTTCGCCAACCGACGAGGCGACCCGCTTCACCGATCCTGCCCGGACATCCCCGACCGCGAACACGCCCGGCCTGGAGGTCTCATAGGACGACGATGCGCCCGCCGCCGGGCCGGTCAGGACAAATCCCTTCTCGTCGAGATCGACCAGGCCGGACAACCAGCCGGTGTTGGGTTCCGCGCCGACCATGACGAACAGGGCGCAGGTCGGCAGGTCGCGCTCGCTTCCGTCGGCCCGGTTCCGGATGGTCACGGACGTCAGCCGGTCGGAACCGTCGAGCGCGGTGACCTCGGATTCGTACTCGATGACGATCCGCGGGTCGGCCTCCAATCGGCTCGACAGGTAGCTGGACATCGACGCCGCGAGCGAGCGGCCCCGGACGATCAGGTGGACCCGGTCTGCCGAGCGGCTCAGGAACATGGCGGCCTGCCCCGCGGAATTGCCGCCGCCGATGATGACGGCGGTCGTCTCCCGGCAATATCGCGCCTCGTTCTCAGTGGCCGAATGGTAGACGCCGGCGCCCTCGAACTCGGCGAAGCGGTCGATCGGCAGCCGCTTGTACTGCACGCCGGTGGCGACGACGACGGCGCCCGCCGAGATTCGCCGCCCGTTGTCGAACACGACGCAGAAGCGGCCGTTCTCGAGCTCCTCGAGCGAAACCACGCGCCGCGGCATCAGGAAGCGCGCGCCGAACTTCATGGCCTGGACCTCGCCTCGCCAGACCAGGTCCGCGCCCGAGATCCCGGTCGGGAAGCCCATGTAGTTCTCGATTCGGCTCGAGGTCCCGGCCTGCCCGCCGATCGCGGTGTCCTCGACCACGAGGGCGCCCAGGCCTTCCGCGCCGGCGTAGACGGCCGCCGCGACGCCGGCCGGCCCCCCGCCGACGATCACGACGTCAAAGGGCGCATCGTCGTCGAGGTCGTAGTTCACGCCGAGGAGCCTGGCGACCTTCTCCGGCGTCGGATCGGCCACGACCTGTCCACGGCCGAAGATCACGGCGGGCGCATCGGCGGGAATAGCGCAGCTTTGCGCCACCTCCAGCGCTTCGCGGCTTCCGGGCGCGTGCGAAGCGTAAGGCAGGCGATTGCGGTTGGCGAAGTCGGCGATCAGGCGGATGTCGCGATCCTGGTCCTCGCCGATCAGGACCAGCGGACTGAAGCGCGCCTCGAGCTGCTTGCGGCGGCGGGCCGCGAGCACCGTGATGACGATGTCCGACATCTCCGGGATTTCGGACATCAGCTGCAGCATGGCGGCCCGCGGGACTTCCAGCACGCGGGTCTCGCGCACGGCGCGCATCGGCATCGACCAGGAGCCGCCGTTGAGGAACGATATCTCGCCCATGAACTGGGTCGCGCCCAGCGTCGACGTGCTCCAGCGCTCGTCCGAGAACGGGTCCACGACCTCGATCTCGCCGTCGAGCACGTACACGAACCGATCGACCGCCTGGCCGGGCTGCACCAGGAGCGAGCCGGCTTCGTAGGTCACGACCGCGCCGGCCGCGCGCATCGCCTCGACATGGGACGCCGCCAGGGGCGTGCGTTGCATTTCCGCGAGGTCGCGGCCGATGGTTTCCAAGTTGGCGCCTTTCGGTCGGAAAGCGCGCCGGACGTCGCGCTGGAAGACCGAAGTCTAGATCAGTCTCCGCGGGCTGTCCGGCCCCCGCCGCGTAACGCCGCGCACGGCAAGCGCGGGCTCCCGCGCATCGGCGGCGTCGGGCGGGCGCTCAGGCCCGCGGCAGGTAGATGGTCGCCGTGGTGCCGCGGCCCTGTTCGGAGGCCAGCTTCAGGGCGCCGCCGGCGCGGCGGGCGAAGTCGCGGACGCCGGCCAGGCCCAGGCCCGTGCCGCCGCGGCCCGCGCGGGTGGTGAAATAGGGCTCGGTCGCCCGCGCCAGGACCTCGGCCGGCATGCCGACGCCGTTGTCGATCACCGAGAAGGCCACATAGGCGCCGGGCGCGAGGCCAAGGGCGGCCGCCTGGTCGCCGGCGAGGCGGCGCGAGGTCGCAGCGATCTGGACCGCGCCGCCGTTCGGCAGGGCGTGGCCGGCGTTGACGCAGAGGTTCAGGAGCGCCGATTCCAGCCCGCCCCGATCGGCGCGGCAGCTGAGCGGCTCGGGCATGGCGAGCGCGACGACGGTGACGGCGGCAGGGGTCGAGACCTGGGCCAGGCGGGCGGTGGCCACCGAGACCTCGGCGGCGTCGACGGCGAGGGCGGGCTGATCGTCGTCCGAGCGGGCCAGTTCGGCCATCCGCTTCAGGAGCTCGGCGCCCTTCTCGGCGGCTTCCTGGCCGATGCGGGCCAATTCGTAGCCGTCGCTGCCCTGCGGCAACGTCGCGGCCAGGGCCTCGTTGGCGGCCAGGATCACGTTCAGCAGGTTGTTGAAGTCGTGGACGAGAATGTCGGCCTGGCGGCGGCGGCCCTCCAGGCGGCTTTCAGGGCGGCCTTCCGGCGCGGCCTCGGGGCGACGTGCGGGACGGGCCTTCGCGCGGCGGACGGACGTCGAACGGGCGACGGCGGCCGGGCGGGCCTTGCGGGCGCCCTTGCCTTCGATCGCCGCGATGCCGTCGGGTCCCATGACCTGCCGCCGTCCTGCCGCATCCATGGCCAAAATGTGGCCGAGCGAATCAAAAGCACACGGCTGGATCGAGGACATCCCGAGACGACTACCTAGGTACTGTTACGGAGCGGCGGCTTGCCGCACGGCGGAGGGCGGACAGGCAAACGGCCGGTCCCGAAAGACCGGCCGTTCACGGGTTCGCGGGGTGGGCTCAGGCCGCCGCGGCGATCGGCGCGGCCTTGGCGTCGCGCAGCATGTAGCCGCCGCCCCAGACGGTCTCGATCTGGCTGTCGCCGTCGGCCGCCGCGGCGATCTTCTTGCGCAGCTTGCAGATGAAGACGTCGATGATCTTGATCTCCGGCTCCTGCAGGCCGTTGTAGAGGTGGTTGAGGCAGGCCTCCTTGGTGAGGACCGTGTTCTTCCGCAGGGAGAGCAGCTCCAGCATCTTGTACTCGCTGGGCGTCAGGTGGATCGGCGTGCCCGAGACCTCGGCGCTGCGGGTGTTCAGGTTCAGCGCGATGGCGCCGGTGCGGATGATCGAGTCGGTGTGGCCGCGCGAGCGGCGGACCACGGCGTTGATCCGCGCCGACAGTTCCGACTTGTGGAACGGCTTGGTCATGTAGTCGTCGGCGCCGGCGGCCAGGGCCGAGACCTTGGTCTCCACGTCGGCCGTGCCCGACAGGATGATGATCGGCGTGGCGTTCTTCTTCAGGCGCAGGTCGCGCAGCGCCTCGACGCCCGTGATGTCCTCGAGGTCGATGTCCATCAGGACGGCGTCATATTCGTAGATCTCGGCCAGCTCGACCGCTTCCTCGCCCGAGGCGGTGTGCGACACGTTGTGGCCCTCGGCGCCCAGGATCAGCTGGACGCTCTTCACCGTGGCCGGATTGTCTTCGACGAGAAGGATGTGCATCGGATCTAACCCCTGAGATCGGTTGTGGACGCGGGAGCCCTGGAGATGACGGACTTCGACATCTTCATGAGCTCGGACATGCGGAAGGGCTTCGCCAGCACCTCGTCGGCGCCGAGGTGGCGGGCCCAGGACAGGTAGTCGGCGCCGCGCGAGCGCCCGGCGCCCGAGATCGCGATCACCTTGGGCGGGCGCGCGCCCTGCTTGATGGCCCGGATGCAGCCGATGCCCTCGATGTCGGGCATGACGATATCCGTCACCACCAGGTCGGGCTTATGGGCGCCCGCCATGCGGATGCCGGCCCGGCCGTTGTCTGCCGCGACGGTCTGGAAACCCGCCGCCTGGAACGCCATCGACATCAGCCGCAGCAGCGCCGCGTCGTCGTCGATGATCAGAACCTTGCCACCCATGAACGCCCCCAACCCCTAGGACAGCGCCGTCTCGAGCAGGCGACCCAGCCCCCGGGTGTCGCGCGCTTCAGAGAGGTGTCCTGGGATCATCTGTGGCCCGTCGCTCGTCGTGTTCGATATGGTTAACGACAAGAACCACAGTGATTCGGTCCCGGGAAATTCGGGACGATTGCTTAAGTAGATTCCCCGAGTGACAGGGTGTCGCGGCAATGTGGGGTTGTGCGAGGCGCTCAGCTCTGCCTTGGGCCGGTTCGCGGCTGGGGCAGGAAGGCCGGCAGGACGGCCGTGGCTGGGGAACTAGGACTCGAACCTAGAATGACGGTACCAAAAACCGCAGTGTTACCATTACACCATTCCCCAGCAGGAACGGTCGTCGAAGCCCCTCAAGGCCTCGGGAGCGGGGGAAATAGCGCAGCAGACCGACGGATGCAACGCCTCTGAACAAACCTCTTTTTCCCCCGCTTGCAGGCCGGCGGACCCTCCTCTATAAGCGCGCCTCCAAGTCGGAGTGTGGCTCAGTCTGGTAGAGCACTGCGTTCGGGACGCAGGGGTCGCAGGTTCAAATCCTGCCACTCCGACCATTCATTTCCCCCGCCGCCCGAGCGGGGATGTTCTTCCCGAGAAATCCTGAAGATATCGGCGGATAGGCGCGCGCAGAGCGTGTCCGCCGCCGCGCCGATGAACCTGCGCGCCGCGCGGCGACATCAACGACGGGGGGCCGCATCCGGCGGCCCGGCCGGCGGAGCGGCGTCGTGGACGTTGTGGGCTTCGAGATAGGCGGTGATGGCCTCGGCCAAGCGCGCATCGGCGCGCGCGTCGGGATGGCGGTTGTCGGCTACGTGCCAAGCCGGGTCGATCCTGACCATCAGCACAGGCAGCCCCGCCAGCGCGCGCCGGCGCAAGCTCGCCTCCTCGGCCGTCTCGGGCGTCAACTCGGGGACGAGGATCAAGGGCGTCGCGCCCTTCGCACGCGCCATGGCCGCCATCGCGCCCAGAGCATCGCGGGTCGTGGCCAGTCCGTCGGCGATCTCGCGGTCGGAGCGGTAGGGCAGCAAGCGCCGCGCCAGCTGGACCAGCCGCCAGTCGTCGGAGGCGGGCCGCCAGGTCAGGCCGGGGCCCAGGTGCGGCCGGTCGCGGTCGAGGTTGCGATGGAACAGCGACGGCATGAACAGGATCACCACGGCCCGCGGGTCGCGGTAGCGCGGCCACTCGGCCCTGAAGCGCAGATACATCTGGTCGGTGGCGAAGCCGCCCACGGCCAGGTTGGCGGGCTGGAGGCCGAGGCGCGCGCCGACGCGGGCGGGGATCGTCTCGTCGTACGTCACGCCATGGCCGGCGATGATGGACTCGCCCACGAAGAGGATGCTGGGCCGGGCATAGTCCACCGCCTCGCCGGCCCGGCGAACGCGGTGGCCGGCGGCGTCGAAGGCGTATTCGATCATGCGGCCGCCGAGCACGCCCCGGCCCACCCGCGCCTCGCGATAGGCCCAGCCGGTGACGGGGTCGCGGCGGCGCACCGGTTCGCGCTGGGTCGGCAACTCGTGCGTCGAGAACCAGGGCAGGCGCCGCAGGAGGAGTTCGGCGGTCCCCAGCGCCAGGATCACGGCGATCAGGGTGGGAAGGACGTCGGCGGCCATCTCGCCGCCGGACCGGCGCGCCGCCCACCGGCGCACCCTCGGCCCCACCACCGTCCAAAGGCCGATGGCCAGCGCGATCAGCGCGGTGTGGACGAAGAGGCTCGCGCGCGCCTGCTCGGGCCGCGGGTGGAAGAACTCGGGCAGGATGTGGCGCCTCAGCCAGGCGTCGTCGGTGGCCAGCGCCACGGCGACGCACGCCACACCCAACGCCATCACCATCGCCTGGGCGACGCGGCCGCGGAGCCTGTTCCCTTCAACCTGCTGCTGCACCTGGCCGGTCCTCCGGGCGGGTAGTAGCCGTCAGCGCGCGACGAGGCGCAACCATGCGTTCCCCCTTATCGGCGATCCATTGGCTGGCCTGGCGCGACCCCAGGCGCCGGGCGGCGACGCTCCTGCGCTTCGCGGAGGTGGAGGCCGATGGCGGCCGCGACCTCGTGCGGGCGGCCGAGGTTACGCGCGACCCGCTGCTGCGACGGCTGTTCCTCAAGCACGCCCTGGACGAGCAACGGCACGCCGACCTGTTCCGCGGCCGGGGCGTCGCCCTGATCCGCGGCCTGCCCGACGGCGGGGACGGCGGCCCACAGGCCCGATGGCTGACACCGGGCGAACGCGGGCTGGACGACCTGCGCGTCGAGGACGAGGGCGACGCGGCGCTGCTGGCCTTCCTGCATCTGTCGGAGAAGCAGGCCGCGCGCGACTTCGCCGGCTACGCGGCCGTGCTGGGCGCCGACGAGGCCACCCGCGCGGTGTTCGAGAAGGTGCTGCACGATGAGACCTTCCACATGACCTACACGCACCGCCAACTGCGGCGGGTGGCGCCCGAACGGGCGGCGACGCGGATCTGGACCGCGCGGCTGCGGCGGTTCTGGAAAGCCTATCTGCGGCTCGCCAGCGGCCTGGCCGGGCTGGCGGGGACCGTGATCCTCACCCTGCAGTTCTTCCTGATCCTGCCGCCGTTCGCCCTGCTGGCCCGGCGCGCGGCGCGGAAGGAGACGCCCGGATGGACCCCCGTCGCGCCCGCGCGCAACGGCTCGCTCGAGCGGGAGTACTGAACCGATGAACATCCTGGGACTCTCGGCCCACTACCATGACAGCGCCGCCGCGCTGCTGGTCGACGGCCAGCCCGTCTGCGCCGTGCAGGAGGAACGCCTGTCGCGGCGCAAGAACGACGCGGCGTTTCCGCTCGGCGCGATCGAATGGTGCCTGGACAGCGCCGGCCTGCAACCCGGAGACCTGGACGCCGTCGTCTTCTACGAGCGGCCGATGCTGAAGTTCGAGCGCATCCTGACGACCGCGCTGCGGGCGTGGCCGCAGGGGCGCTCGGCCTACGCCCACGCGGTCCGCAACGCGCTGGGAGAGAAGGTGTGGGTGCGCGGGTTGATCCAGGCGCACCTGGGCGTCCCGCGCCGGAAGATCCTCTTCACCGAGCACCACCAGAGCCACGCCGCGGCCGCCTTCCTCACCGCGCCGACCGACGCGGCGGCGATCCTCACCGCCGACGGCGTGGGCGAATGGGCGACGCTGACCGTCGGCCGCGGCCGACGTCCGCCCGGCGGCGCGACCTCGCTGGAGTTGCTGCGCGAGGTGCGGTGGCCGCATTCCCTGGGGATGCTCTACTCGACCTTCACCGCGTTCCTCGGCTTCCCGGTCAACGAGGGCGAGTACAAGGTCATGGGCCTGGCCTCCTACGGGACGCCACGGTTCGCCGACGCGGTTCGCCAGGTGGTGCGCCGCACGAGCGACGGGGCGTTCGCGCTGGACCTTGGCTTCTTCGAGTTCCACACCACCGCGCGCCGGTCGTACTCGCGGCGGTTCCTGGACGTGTTCGGGCCGCCGCGCGCGGCCTGGGACCCGATCGACCTCGAGACGGAGGACGGCCGCCGCTACGCCGACGTCGCCGCCAGCGTGCAACTGGTGCTGGAGGAGGTCCTCGTCGACCTGGCCGCGGCCCTGCGCCGCGAGACCGGGCTTGCCGACCTGTGCCTCGGCGGCGGCGTGGCGCTGAACGGCGTCGCCAATGCGCGGATCCTGTGCGAGAGCGGGTTCGAGCGCGTCTTCGTGCCGCCGGCGCCGGGCGATGCGGGCTGCGCCTTGGGCGCGGCGCTCTACGCCGACCGAATTCACTTCGCCCAGCCCGACCGGCCGTTCCCCGACCATCCGTTCTGGGGCCCCGGGATCGAGGCCGGGGAGCTCGCCCGGATCGCCGCCGAGGACGGGCTGGCGGTCGAGGCGCTGGACGAAGCGGCGATGCTCGAACGCACGGCCCAGGATCTGGCGGCCGGCCGCATCGTGGGCTGGATGCAGGGCGCAGGCGAATTCGGCCCGCGCGCGCTGGGCCACCGCTCGATCCTGGCGGCGCCCCATTCGGCCGAGACCCGCGACCGGCTCAACCGCGACATCAAATACCGCGAGGAGTTCCGCCCGTTCGCGCCCGTCGTCCCGGCCGAGTTGGCGCACGAATATTTCGAGCTGCCGCCGGGCGGACTGCGGCTGGCGCGGTTCATGTCGGGCGTGTTCCGGGTGAAGCCGCAATGGCGCGCCGCGCTGGCGGCGGTGACGCATGTGGACGGAACCGCCCGGCTCCAGGCCCTGGAACGCGGGATGGCGCCGCGGCTGCACGACCTGCTCATGGCCTATGGCCGGCTGAGCGGCGCGCCCGTGCTGCTGAACACCTCGTTCAACCTGGCCGGCGAGCCGATCGTGAGCCGGGCGGTCGAAGGCTATTCCACCTTCCGCCGCTGCGGGATTGACGTGCTGGTCGCCGACGGCGTGCGGACGGTGAAGCGGACGCGCGCGACGATCGAGATGGAGCCTGAGGAGGCAGAGGCATGAAGAAGCGTGGACGCATGCGCCGGCAGCTCATCGTGTTCGGCAGCATGGGCGGGGCGATCTCGGACCTGGCCGGCGGCCTCTGGCGAGGCGGGGGCGGCAAGCGGTGGCTGGCGCCGCTGGCGGTCTTCCTCTGCCTGACCGGCGCGATCCTGGTGCTGGCGGCCAGCGTCGAGGCGCTGGCGCCCTTCATCTATGCGATCTTCTGAGGCCGGCGCGCTCGCCGCCCGGCCGGCCGGCTCGCCGTTCGATGCGCTCCTGGCCTGTACTGCGTGCGGCGGGTCGCTGGCGGGCGGCGCCTGCCGCGGCTGTCGCGCGACCTATGCCGAGGACGGGGGGATCCTGCGGCTGAAGCTCGACGGCGATCCGCGGACCGAGGCGGTGCGACGGTTCTACGAAGCAGCGCCCTTCCCCGGCTATCCGCCGCGCGACAGCCTGGCCGGGCTGCGGGCGCGCGCCGAGCGCAGCGCGTTCGCCCGCCTCCTGGACCAGGCGATTCCCGGCGATGCCCGGATCGCGGAGGTGGGCTGCGGAACGGGCCAGATGAGCCTGTATCTCGCACGCGCCGACCGGACGGTCGTGGGCGCCGACCTGACGCTGGCCTCGCTGCGCCTGGCCGAAGCGGCGCGGCGGCGCTTCGGGCTGGACCAGGCGCGGTTCGTCGAAAGCGACCTGCGCCGCCCGGGCCTGAAAGCCGGCGCCTTCGACGTCGTCTACTGCTCGGGGGTCCTGCACCACACGCCGCGACCGCGGGAGGCCTTCGCGCAGGTCGCGCGCCTGGCGCGGCCGGGCGGCATGATCGTCGTGGGGCTCTACAACGCCGTGGCGCGCCTGCCGCTGCGGTTGCGGCGGGCCGCCGCGCATCTCAGCGGCTACCGCTGGATCCCGTTCGACCCCGTGCTCCGCGACCGGGCCCATGAGCCCGCCCGCCGCGAGGCCTGGCTGCGCGACCAGTACCTCCATCCCGAGGAGCATCGGCACACGGCCGGCGAGGTGCTGCGCTGGTTCCGGGACAACGGCGTGGCCTTCGTCCGCGCCTATCCGTCGGCGCAGGTCCACGACGAGGCGCCGGACGACCTTTTCGCGTCCCAGTCCGACGCCTGGGCCCCCGAGCGCTGGCTCGCCCAACTCGGTTGGATCACCAGCCTGGGCCACGAGGGCGGGCTGTTCGTCATGGTGGGCCGCCGCCTCGGCGCGCCCTGAGCGACCGACACCCGCTTGCGTTTCTGACTATTTCGTCCAATATTGACTCGATAGTCATTTTGGTGAGGCGCCCGCATGCCCGAACCCCGGATCGATCGTCGGCGCGTGCGAACGCGGACGGCGCTGCTGCACGCGGGCCAGCGGCTGTTCGCCGCGCGGTCGGTGGACGGGGTGTCGATCGACGACATCGTGGGCGCGGCCGACGTGGCCAAGGGCAGCTTCTACAATCACTTCCCCGACAAGGACGCGCTGGCCCAGGCGCTGGCAGACGAGGCGCGGCGGCAGGTGGAGGCGCTGGCCGCCCGCATGGGCGAGGGCGTCGCGGACCCGGCCGAGCGGGTGGCCCGCGCCCTCTGCGCCTTCATGCGCGAGGCGGTGGAGCAGCCCGAGGGCTCGCGGCTGGCGTCGCGGCTGTTCCAGGGCGCGGCGATCCCCGACCTGCCGATGGACCGCGGTGTGCGCGCCGACATCCAGGCCGGGATCGGGGCGGGCCGTTTCTCCGGCGTGCCGCTGGAGGCCGGGGTGCTGATGGCCGTGGGGACCGTGCAGATCGGCGTGGCCCGCGTGCTCGACGGCGACGCGGTCGGCCAGGCGCCGGCGCTGGCGCGCGACCTAGGCTTCGGCCTGCTGCGCGGCCTGGGCCTGGAGGCCACCTCGGCCCGGCAGGTCGCCGCCAAGGCCGCCGACGACGTCTTCTCCGCCGCCGCCCCGGCGGACTGAACCCCCTCTTCTTTCCTTCAGGACCTCGCCGCCATGCGCATCACCAAGGTCGTCATCACGCTCTACGGCCTTCTGTTCGCCGTCCTGGGCCTGGGCTTCTGGATCGCGCCCGGGCGGCTGGTCCCGCGCTTCGGCCTCGACATGCTGGGGCTGGGCGGGCTGGCCACCGTGCGCGCGGACCTGGGCGGGGCGTTCATCGCGCTCTCGGCGCTCTGCCTCCTGGGCCTCTATGCGCGCCGGCGCGGGCTGCTCGTGGCCGCGGCCGTGGCGATGACCGCCATCGTCGTCGGCCGGCTGATCGCCTGGGCGGCCAGCGGCGAGTTGGCCGGGCCGCCGGGATCGCTGGTCATCGAGTTGGGCGCGCTGGCGGCGCTGGGCCTGCACCTGCGCGGTACGCCGCGCGAGGCCGACGAGCCGCCGACGACGCTGCGCGGGCTGGCCGTCGGCCTGGCCGTAGCGATGGTCGCGGGCGGAGTGATCGCCGTCAGCCTGCACGCGCCGTTCGTGCAGGACGGACTGTTCCGGGCCGTGGCCGCCCAGAACCTGCGGCGCGACAATTCCGGCCTGCTGGCGAACGACGCCCTGCGCGTGGCGCTGTGCGGCACCTCTGCGCCGCTGCCCAGCCCGAACCGCGGCAAGGCCTGCGTGGCGGTGATGGCCGGCGGCAAGATGTACATCGTCGACAGCGGGCCGGAGTCGACCAAGAACCTGATGCTGTGGGGCGTGCCGCTGGACAAGGTGGCGGGCGTTTTCCTGACCCATTTCCATTCCGACCACATCGGCGACCTGGGCGAACTGAACCTGCAGACCTGGGTGGCCGGGCGGCCGGCGCCGATGGCCGTCTACGGCGGGCCGGGCGTGGAGCAGGTGGTGGACGGCTTCAACGCCGCCTACGCCCTGGACCGCGGCTATCGCACGGCGCACCACACCGCCGCCCTGATGCCGCCGGCCACGTCGACGATGGTGGCCCACCCGATCGCCATGACGGGGCCGCAGCCGCACACGGCCGTGGTCTACGACGACGGGACAATGAAGATCACCGCCGTGGAGACCAACCACGCGCCGGTGACGCCGGCCTACGCCTACCGCTTCGATTACAAGGGCCGCTCGATCGTGGTCACCGGCGACACCACCGCCGACCCGCGCCTGACCGCGGCCACGAAAGGCGCCGACGTGCTGTTCTCGGAGGCGATGAACCGGCAGATGGTGCGGGCGATGGAAGGTCTGGCGCGCGACGCGAACCGGCCGCGCGTGGCGCACATCATGGCCGACATCCAGAGCTATCACATCGCCCCCACCGAGGCGGCCGAGGTGGCCAACAAGGCGGGCGTGAAGCTTCTGGTCTTCTACCACCTTATCCCGCCGCCGGATAACTTCGTGCTGCGCAGCATGTTCGCCCGGGGGGTGGACGACGCCCGGCGCGGCGAATGGGACCTGGCCGAGGACGGCAGCCTCTACACCCTGCCCGCCGGCTCGAAGGACGTGCGCATCGGGCGGGTGCCCCAGTGACGGACAGGCGAGCGCCTACAACCGACGCGCGCGAAAACTAGGCGATACTGTCGTTCTGCGAGGCACGTGATCAACAAGGCGGCGCCAGGCGGACCTGCACGCTCCGCGAGCGCGGCGGAGCAATCACGAGCGGCGGCGGGCGAAGTGGCCGCCCCACCGAGAGAAAATCAGGCCTCGGCCGCCAGTTTTGTGCATGTAGGTCGAAATGCACGGCGCGTACAAATTCAACTTCTGACGAGTCTTCGCAAACGACACAACTGCCCGATCCGCAGTCATTGCCTCGCCGCCCAAGAAATGTGCGCGACTTTGGAGCATTTGTGACGATTGACGATTTCCGGTCGGCCTGATCCGCCGTCCACGCATTGCCTGCCGGAAACCCCGCCCCTCACATCGCGCCCCAACAAGCGTTCGGAACGTGAGTCCGCCGCGCGAGGGGGAAGCGTCCGCGAGGGAGCCAAACGGGGCTTTGAGGAGCGGGGGCGAGATGGGGCGAGTCCAACGGGGATGGCTGCTGGCCGGCGTGTCGGCGCTGGGCGTGGCGATGGCGGGCGCGGCCAGCGCCGCCGACGAGGTGATCGACGAGGTGATCGTCACCGGCACGCGCTCGACGGCGCGGACGGTGACCACCAGCCTGGCGCCGATCGACGTGCTGAACGCCGAGGTGCTGGAGAAGAGCGGCAAGCAGTCGGTGCGGGACCTGATCTCGACGCTGGTGCCGTCGGCCAACACCTCGAACTCGGGCGCGGGCGCCAGCTTCGCGGTGAAGACGGTGTCGCTGCGCGGCCTCGCGAGCGACCAGGTGCTGGTGCTGGTGAACGGCAAGCGGCGGCACAACACGGCCATCCTGTTCGTCAACGGCACGACCCAGGCGGGCCAGTCGCCGCCGGACCTGGACCTGGTGCCGGCCGCGTCGATCCAGCGGATCGAGGTGCTGCGCGACGGCGCCTCGGCGCAGTACGGCTCGGACGCGCTGGCGGGCGTGATCAACATCATCCTGAAGGACGGCAGCGAGGGCGGCTCGTTCGACATCCTGACCGGCACGACGCTGCAGGGCGACGGCGAGACGCTGCAGGGCTCGGTGAACTACGGCGTGAAGCTGGGCGAGAACGCCTACGTCAACGCCACGGTGCATGCGCGGACCACGAACCTGGTCGACCGGGGCAAGTACACGCCGGCGACGGCCAACCTCTACTTCCCGATCTCGCCCGGCGTGCCGGACCCGCGGGAACAGACCATCGACCGCCACGTGTCGCACCCGGGCGCGCCGGCCTCGCAGCTCTATGTCGGCGAGTACCAGGCGGGCTGGCAGATCACGCCGGACGTGGAGGCCTACAGCTTCGGCACGCTGTCGAGCCGCAACTCGGCCGCCTGGCTGACCTTCCGCGCGCCCAGCGCCTTCAACAACAACGCCACCGTCTATCCCGACGGCTACTCGCCGCGCCTGTTCCTGAAGGACCGCGACTACCAGGGCGTGGTCGGCGTGAAGGGCTCAGGCCTGCTGGGCTTCGACTGGGACCTGTCGACCTCGCTGGCCCGCAACAAGGTGGGCTACTACGAGAACTCGCTGAACGCCTCGTACGGCCCCGCCTCGCCCACCTACTTCTACCTGGGCACGCTGACGTTCAAGGAGTGGACCAGCAACTTCGACATCAGCCGCGAGTTCGACCTGGGCCTGGCCGGCCCGACGTTCGTGGCCATCGGCGCCGAGTACCGCAAGAGCGAGTTCACGATCACCGCGGGCCAGCCGGAGTCGTACAACACCGGGCCGTTCCGCTATCCGGCGGGCCACCCGCTGGCGACCAACCTGGCGGCGGTGGCCGGGGGCGCGAACGGGGTCTCGGGCTTCCCGCCGACGACGGCCGGGACGTTCAAGCGCAACAACAAGAGCCTCTACATCAACATCGAGCAGCCGCTGACCGACAACTTCGAGGTGTCGCTGGCCGGCCGCTACGAGGACTATTCCGACTTCGGCACCGCCGAGACCGGCAAGGCGTCGCTGCGGTGGGAGCCCATCGAGGGCTATGCGATCCGCGCCACCGCCTCGACCGGCTTCCGCGCGCCGTCGCTGCAGCAGCAGCACTACGGCTCGGCCAGCACGATCAACGTGGCCCTGCCCGGCCAGCCGGCCCAACTGGGCCCGTCGCAGATCCTGCCCACCAACAACCCGGCGGCCATCGCCCTGGGCGCCAAGCCGCTGGAGCCGGAGAAGTCGACGAACTACTCGGTGGGCCTGGTCATGCAGCCGCTGCCGGGCCTGAGCGCCACGGTGGACGTCTACGAGATCGAGATCCGCAACCGGATCCTGCAGAGCGAGCAGCTCGGACCGAATGCCGCGGTGAACGCCGCGCTGGTCAGCGCCGGCCTGTCGCCCGGCCAAGCGGCCTTCTACTACGCCAACGCCGCCGACACGACGACGCGGGGCCTGGACGCCGTGGTCGACTACCGCACCGACTTCGGCGACTACGGCTCGGTGAAGTGGACGCTGTCGGCCAACTTCAACAAGACCAAGTTCGACCGGATCACCCCGCCGCCGCCGCTACTGGCCGCCGCCGGCCTGGTGCTGGTGGGCCGCGGCCAGATCGGCAACTTCACGGTCGGCACGCCGCGCAACAAGCAGATCGCATCGGCCGAATGGACCATCGACAAGTTCACGGTGAACCTGCGCGTCACCCGCTATGGCAAGGTGATCCAGCGCAACTCGGCGAACCCCAACCTGGACGAGACGGTCTCGCCGACCGGGATCGTCGACCTGGATGTGGCCTACGACTTCAAGGACAACATCCGCTTCTCGATCGGCGCCAACAACCTGACCGACGTGCTGCCCGATATCGTGCAGCCGGCGAACCGTGGCGCGGCGACCGGGCCTTTCACCTACTTCAACCAGTACTCGCCGTTCGGCATCGCGGGCGGCTTCTACTATGCCAAGGTGTTGGTGAAGTTCTGAGCCCATAGGGCCCGTCGAGGGGAAGTGATCCATGCGTAAGCCGCCCCGCCAAGGCGTGGACCGCCGCGTCGTGCTGTCGATCGGCGGGGCGGGCATCGCCGCCTCGTCGCTGGCTGCGCCGGCCGCCGCCCAGGCCATGCGCCAGGTGACGGTGACCGAAGGCACCAACATCGCGGTCTCGGCCTCGCCCGACGGCAAGACCCTGGCCTTCGACCTCTACGGCGTGATCTGGACCATCCCGGTGACAGGCGGGCCGGCGAAACGGCTGACCGACGACCTGACCGACGGCGCCCAGCCCGACTGGTCGCCCGACGGCAAGCGGCTGGTCTTCCAGTCGTACCGGGACGGCGCCTTCCAGGTCTGGACCGTGGGCGCCGACGGGACGGGCCTGACGCAGCACACGCGGGGTCCGTTCGACTGCCGCGAGCCGCGCTTCTCGCCGGACGGCAAGCGGGTGGCGTTCGGTTCCGACCGGACGGGGACCTATGCGATCCACGTGCTGGAGCTGGCCACCGGGGCGATCAGCCTGTGGGCCACGGCCGAGGGCCAGGCCTGCGAGCCCGCCTGGTCGCCGGACGGCAAGCGCGTGGCCTTCGCGGTGGACCGCGCGCGGGTAGAGATCGTGGACGCCGCCGGCGCGCGGACTCAGGGGCCCGCGATCCAGGCCTCGGCCGACCGGCTGAGCCCGTCGGAACTGCACAGCCCGGCCTTCACGCCGGACGGCGCGGGGATCGTCTACCAGACGATGACCAAGGGCCGCGCCGAACTGCGGGGCCCGAGCGGCGTGCTGGTGGGCGGCGAGGACGTCTTCCCGTTCCGGCCCGCCTTCCTGCCCGGCGGCGACATGGTCTACGCCTCGGCCGGCAAGATCCGGCGGCGCACACCGGCTGGCGCCGTCAGCGACATCCCGTTCAGCGTCTCGGTGTCGGTCGCCAAGCCGGCCTACAAGAAGCGCCAGCGCGACTACGACGGGACGGCAGCGAAGCCCGTCATCGGGATCGGCAGCCCGGCGCTGTCGCCGGACGGCAAGAGCGTGGTGTTCCGGGCGCTGAACGCGCTGTGGCTGCTGCCGGTGGGCGGCAAGGCGACCAAGCTGGTCTCGGACGGCTTCTGGGTATGCGACCCGGCGTGGTCGCCGGACGGCAAGACGCTGGCCTATTCCACCGACCGCGGCGGCACGCTGGATATCTGGCTGCGCGACATGGCCACCGGCGCCGAGCGCAACCTGACGAACCACAAGGACGCCGCGCTCTCGGCCGCCTGGTCGCGCGACGGCAGGACCATCGCGTTCCTGGACCAGTCCGGCTCGCTGCACACGGTGGACGTGGCCAGCGGCCGGATCACCCAGGTGTTCGGCGCCATCTGGGAGCCTGGCAAGCCCACCTGGAGCGCGGACGGCAAGACCCTGGCGCTCGCGGCGTTCAAGCCCTACTCCGCGCGCTTCCGCGAGGGGCTGAGCCAGATCCTGACCGTTGATCTGGCCACAGGTGCGGCCACGTACCAGCCGGTGTTTCCCGACAAGTCCATCGGCACGCGCGGCGACGACGGGCCGGTCTGGTCGCCGGACGGCAAGAGCCTGGCCTTCGTGTTCGCCAGCCGCCTGTGGGTCGCGCCGGTGGACGCCAAGGGCGTGATGACCGGGCCGCCGAAGGCGCTGAACGAGGAGGTCAGCGACGCGCCGACCTGGAGCGGGGACAGCTCGAAACTCCTCTACCTCTGCAACGGCGAACTGAAGATCATCCCGGCGGCCGGCGGCGCGCCGAGCGTGGTGAAACACGGGATCACCTGGGCCACCGCCAAGCCCAAGGGCAAGGTCGTGGTTCGCGCCGCCAAGCTGTGGGACGGCGTGTCGCCCAGCCTGCGCAAGGACGTGGATGTGGTGGTGGTGGGCAACCGCATCGCCGACCTCGTCCCCGCCGGCGCGACCGTCGCCGACGCCAAGGTGGTGGAAGCGGCCGGGACAACGGTCATGCCCGGCCTGGTCGAGATGCACGCCCACCGGCAGATGCAGGGCTATGCCTACGGCGACCGCGAGGGGCGGCTGTGGCTGTCGCTGGGCGTGACCACGACCCGCTCGCCCGGCTCGCCCGCCTATCACATGGTCGAGGATCGCGAGGCCCTCGACGCCGGCCTGCGGATGGGCCCGCGCTATTTCTCCACGGGCGAGGCCATCGACGGCGGGCGCATCTACTACAACTTCATGCGGCCGGTGACCGAGCCGGGCCAGATGGCGCTGGAGCTCGGCCGCGCCAAGGCGCTGGGCTACGACCTCCTGAAATCCTACGTCCGCCAGCCGCTGCAGGCGCAGCGCGACATCACCGCCTGGGCGCACGCCGAAGGCATCCCGGTGACCTCGCACTACCACTATCCGGCGCTGAACTTCGGCCTGGACGGGATGGAGCACGTGGGCGCGACCAGTCGCACCGGCTATTCGCGCACGGTCAGCCAGCTGGGGATCAGCTACGAGGACGTCACCGCCCTGTTCGCGGCCAGCGGCGCGCGGCGGACGCCCACACTGTTCACCGCCTCGGCCATGTACGGCGCCGACCGCTCGCTGGTGGACGACGCACGGACCAAGGCGCTCTACCCGCCGTGGGAATACGCCAAGCTGACCGCCCGCGCACAGCAGGCGGCGAGCGGCGACAACAGTGTCGCCATGGCCTCGCTGGCCGGCAACGTCGCCCACCTGCGCGCCATCCTGAAGGGCGGCGGCCGGGTGGTGACGGGCACGGACTCGCCCATCGACTTCAACGGCGTCAGCCTGCACATGAACCTGCGGGCGATGGTGAAGTTCGGCATGACGCCCTACGAGGCGCTGACCACGGCCACCCGCTACGCCGGCGAGTTCCTGGACCAGCCGCTGGGCACCATCGCCAAGGGCCAGCTCGCCGACCTCATCGTGGTCGATGGCGACCCGCTTTCCCGCATCGAGGACGCCGCCGCCGTGCGCTACGTCGTGAAGAACGGCGAGGTGCTGGATATCCCAACGATCCTCGGGCCGTTCGCGAAGATGAAGACGGCCGAGGCGGCGCCGGTGCGGCTGGCGGCGCGGGAGCCCGCGCCCGGGCTGTGGTGGCACGACGCGGCCTATGTCGAGGCCGGCCGCGCCGCCTGCTGTCAGGATCCGTTCTGCACGCCGCTGCCGAACGGCCGGCGGATCTTCCGCGCGGTGGAGGCGTAGGGGCCCTCCCCTATGCGCGGGAGCCATTGTGTGCGACAGCCGCTCTTGAGAGCCGAGTTCGAGCCCACACCTAGAGCAAGATGAAACAGTTCCTGATCACGGCGGCCGGGGTCTTCGCGGGCCTGGTGATCTTCCTCGTCGGCGTCCCGATCGTACTGATCGGCATGGCCATGTCGGCGACGGCGCCCGCGCCGATCCCCGCCAAGACGATCCTGGAACTGGACCTGCGCGACCCGCTCACCGACCAGGCGCCGCACAACCCGCTGTGGGGCATCGGCCGCAACTCGACCTCGGTGATGTCGATCATCGAGACTCTGCGCCGCGCCGAGAAGGACGACAAGGTGAAGGGCCTCTTGGTCCGCCTGCCCGAGAGCGGCCTCGAGCCCGGCATGGCCGACGAGATCCGCCTGGCGTTCAACCACTTCCGCGCCTCGGGCAAGCCGATCTACGCCCACAGCCAGGGGCTCTATCCGGCCGGCATCGTGACCACGACCTACATGCTGGGCCGCGCGTCAGACCAGCTCTGGATGCAGCCGGGCGCCTCGCTGCAGGTGACGGGCGTGGCCACCGAGGACCTGTTCTTCAAGCGCTTCTTCGACAAGTACGGCGTCGTCCCGCAGTACGAGCAGCGCTACGAGTACAAGAACGCGGTCAACGGCTACCTCTATTCCGACTACACGCCGGCCCATAAGGAATCGACGCTCTCCTGGATGGGCTCGGTCTACGACTCCAACCTGGCCTTCGCCGCCGCCGACCGGAAGGCCGACCCGGCGCTGCTGCGCCGCACGCTGGAGGCCGGCCCCTACATCGCCCAGGACGCGCTGGACCTGAAGCTGATCGACCGCGTGGGCCAGGTGCGCGAGGCCGAGCAGGCGCTGCTCGACAAGGCCGGCGACGGCGCCAAGTCGGTGGACTTCGACGACTATGCCGACGCCCGCGACCGGGGCGGCAAGCCCAGCGGCCCGTCCATCGCGGTGATCGAGGCCGAGGGCCCGATCGTCACCGGCAAGGACCAGGGCTCGAACCCCTTCACAGGCGGCGCGACCATCTATTCCGACGACCTGGCCGACGCGATCCTGCGCGCCGCCAAGGCCGACACCATCAAGGCGATCGTGCTGCGGGTGAACTCGCCCGGGGGCTCGGACACGGCGTCCGAGCAGATCCTGGACGCGATCCGCTACGCCAAGTCCAAGGGCAAGCCGGTGGTGGTCTCGATGAGCACCTACGCGGCCTCGGGCGGCTATTGGATCAGCTCGGAGGCCTCGGCGATCGTGGCCCAGCCCACCACGCTGACGGGCTCCATCGGCGTGTTCGGCGGCAAGTTCGCCCTGGGCCCGGCGCTCGCGAAGTTCGGCGTGGACGTGCGCGACACCGGCGTCGGCAGCCCCTATGCCGGGGCCTTCGGCATGGGCCAGCCCTTCACGGCCGAGCAGCGCAAGGCCTTCGCCGGCTGGATGGACCGCATCTACGGCGAGTTCGTCGCCCGCGTGGCCCGCGGCCGCAACCTGTCGCAGGACCGCGTGCGCGAGATCGCCAAAGGCCGCGTCTGGACCGGCGCGCAGGCCAAGGGCCTGGGTCTCGTCGACGAGGTGGGCGGCTTCTACCAGGCGGTCGACAGGGCCAAGCAGCTCGCCAAGCTGGAAGGCGACGTGCCGCTGCGCCGGATGACGCCGCAGGAGGGCGCCTTCGAAGCCCTGACCAATGCGCTCGGCGTCTCCGCGACCTCGGCGCGGACGCTGGCGGCGGCGGCCTGGGTGTTCGGCGACCCGCGCGCCCAGTCGATCATCGACAGCGTCGCCGAGGCCAAGCTGCGCAGCAGCAACAGCGGAACCGTCCTGGCCCCGACACCGATCCACTGACGGGCGCCGCAGGCCCCGCTATTCGAAACCGCGGAAGACGCGGAATTGCGCGGAAAGGGACCGTTGCTTCTTCCGCGTTTTCAGCGCCTTCCGCGGTTTGAATCTTTTGGGGCGCTGACGCGCGCCTAGACCCCCAGAGCCGCGGAACCGGACAGTCCGCTCACGCTGCGGGCGCGCATGAAGATCACTTCGCGGCGGCCGAAATCGAGGGTGACCTCGTCGAAGTGGCGCAGCACGTCGATGCCGACCAGCATGGCCGGTTTGTCGTTCAGGCCCCACAGGCTGAAGATGTGCAGCGGCGCGAAGGCGGCGCGGATGTTGTTCAACCCCATCCCGCCCAGGCGCAGGCGCGGCAGCGGACCCAGCAGGGCCGACGAGGTCTGGCCGGTGGCGCTGATCAGCTGGGTCTGGAACATGCGCTGGGCCAGTTCGGGGCGGTACTGGATCAGGTGATCGCGCAGGGCCTCGTTGCCGCAGGTAATCTGGGCGCCCGAGTCCAAGAAGGCGCGGACCGGCACGCCGGCCACGTCGGCGTCGAAGATCACCAGCTGGCCCGAGCGGTACTGGGCCGGCACGACGATGCCGCGGGTGGGGTCGGGGATCCGCGTGCCGCCCGTCCCGCCCAGGGACTGGACCGCCGCGCCGCGGCCCGAGGGGCCGATCTCGAAGGTGTTGCTGCGGAAGTTCAGTCGCATGCGGCGGTTCTTCAGCACGTCGATGCCGAGCAGGCCGTCGGCGCCCAGGCTGGCCTTGGGCAGCGCCGGCAGGCTGAGGTTGGCCGAGCGGACCAGTCCCACCTTGAGCATCGGCACCTTCACCAGCGGCGCCGGCTGGGTCCCGACGATGCCGTGGACGGGGGCGATCCCGTCGCTGGCCAGGCTGCAGCGCTCGGCCGTCTCGATGCCGATCACGGTGCGGTTGGCGCCGGTGTCGACCACGAACTGGAACGGCCCGCGGTTGCCCAGCCGCACCGGCACGGTCATTCGCCGGGCGTTGTCGAAGGCGGTCTCCAGGCGGGTGCCCGTCGTCGGCGCCTCGGGCGGCTGGACGTCCGCGAGGTTGATCGAGACCAGCGGCTCGCGCACCGCCGGCCGGGTCACGCACGCGCTGGCCAAGCCGCCCACCAGGAGCGTCTGCAACGCGTGTCGCCGGTCGAAGGTCATTCCGCCTCGTATCCGTATTCGGCCACCCACGGCGCCAGCATCGGCAGCGCCGGGGCCATCTGCTCGCGGTAGCGCCGCCAGGCCCCGACGCCCTCGGCGCTGAGGCCGCGGGAAAGCTGGGCGCCGCTGGGGGTCGCCACGGCGCGGTCGCGCGCCTTGTCGGCGAAGTTGCGCATGGAGTCGGCCCAGGGCAGGCCCAGGAACTCGACCACCTCGCCCACCGCCTTGTCGAAGTCCTCGACCAGCCCCTCGTGGCGCACCACCAGGGTGCGCGGGCCCATCGCGGACGCCAGCTTGTCGGCCAGTCGCATGGCGGCGTCGTAGTAGCCGGCGGCGCCCGGCAGGGTCAGCAGCTGGTAGGCCGAGCCGCTCATGGCGAAGCGCCGACGGTAGCAGCTCAGCACCACGTCGCGCGGGTCGCGCCGCGCGAACAGGATCTTGGCGTCCGGGAACAGCTTCAGGATCAGCGGCAGCCGGAAGGTGTGCAGCGGGTGCTTGTCGACGAACACCTTGCCGGCGGGGTCGCCGCCGTGCGCGCGCACGCGCTCCCAGTAGGCCGCCCGCAGCGGCGCGAGCTCGGCTTCGGAGGCCTTGGCCAGGCGGGCGAGGTCGGCGGGCTGCATCTGGAACGCCCGCTGGGCGTCGATCAGGGTCTCGCGTTCCTCCAGCGCCTCGACGTCGGGGTGGCTGGCCAGCACCTGCTCCAGCAGCGTGGTGCCAGAGCGCGGGAAACCCAGCAGGAAGACGTGGGTGTTGGCTCCGTCGGCGGGCGTCTCGGCCGGCTTGGACGTCCAGGCGTCGGGCGGGATCAGGTCCAGCTCGCCGATCATGGCGCGGGCGAAGTCGAGCGCGCTGACGCCCTTGCCGTGCACCGGGCCGTAGGCGCGCCAGAGGCCCATGTTGCAGGCGGCGTAGGCCTCGAAGGCCTCGGCCGGCAGGTCCATGGAATCCAGCACGTCGCCCAGCTGGCCCTGGGCCAGGGCGCGCTGGTGCGGGGTCAAGCGTTCGTCGGCGGCCAGCAGCTCGAGCCGGCCCTTGGCGCGCTCGCCGTGGCCCTCGGCGGCGTCGGCGGCGGCCAGCACCATGACGGCGTCGGGGAAGTTGGGCTCGGCCTCCAGCACCGCCTCGGCCAGCGGCCGCGCCTCGGCATGGGCGCCGCGGCGGCTCAGCAGGTTGGCGAGGCCCTGGGTCGCGCCCAGGTTCTCGGGCTCCAGCTCCAGCGCGTGGTCGTAGGCGGCCTCGGCCTCCTTCAGGCGGCCCATGGCCTCCAGCGTGGCGCCGCGCGCGCAGTGGGCGCCAGCGAAGCCGGGCTGCAGGGCGATGACGTCCTCGAAGGCGGCCAGCGCCTCGGGGTAGCGCTCCAGACGGGTGAGCACGAGGCCGAGCGCATTGCGGGCCCCGAGGTCCTGCGGCGCGATCTCGATGGCGCGGGCGAGGACGGCCAGGGCGTCCTCGAAGCGGTTCTCCTGCTCGGCCTTCAGCGCCGCCAGGTTCAGGACCATCGGATGGTGCAGGCCGTCCTTGAACGCCTCCTCCGCCATGGCGGCGGCGCGGGGGAAGTCGCGGGCCTGGGTCGCGGCGTGGATCGCCTGCAGCCGGGCCCGGTCGGCCTCGGGGCTGCGCCCGGCGGGCGCCGCCGGGGCGGCCGGCTTCGCCTGGGGCGCGGGCGTGTACCCGGCCTTCACATTGATCGTTCCGACCTTCCACTGACTCAAGGGACGCCGCCTCCGCACGAAAACCCGGCGCCTAGCCTAGCAGCCGCCGCGATGCAAAGCGCGCCTCGATCGATGCAACCTATGGATAACGCGACAGAACGGGCCCGAGCGCAGTCTTCAGCGGCCCCAGCCAGGGCTCGAACCGCCGCCAGTGGTCGGCCGCGTCGGTGAAGATCGGGCGGCGCACCTGCTCGGAACTGGCGGTGCGGACAGCCCGCGTGTTCTCGTGGAAGCGCAGGCAGGCGTCCTCGAACGGCAGGCCGCAGTGGGCCAGCAGCGCGCGGGTTTCGCCCTCCAGGTCAGCCACCAGGGTCTCGTAGATCACCCGGTGGACGCGGCCCGGCAGGACAGCGTCGAAGTGGTCCATCAGTTCGACGTAGTCGGCATAGTAGCGGCCGACGTCTTCGAGGTCGTAGGTGAAAGGCTGGCCGGCGGCGAAGTGCTGCTTGAAGGCCGAGAAGCAGCAGCCGAGCGGGTGGCGGCGCGCGTCGATCACCTTCGCGTTCGGCAGGGCCAGTTGGATCAGGCCAATGTGGGCGAAGTTGTTCGGCAGTTTGTCGATGAAGAACGGTCGGTCGGTCTTCCGGTGCCGCGCGGCCCGGGCCAGGTACTCCTCGCCCAGCGCCTTGAACTCGCCGGGCGAGAGCGCGGCCAGCACGTCGGGATAGGCGCCCTCGGTGGGCCGCCGCGCGGGGCCGGCCAGGCGGGCGGCGAGCGCGGGCATGTAGTCGAGCTCCTGGGTGCCCTCGACCTGGCTGTGGCTGGCCAGGATCTGCTCGACCAGGGTCGACCCAGAGCGCGGAAGACCGACGACGAAGATCGGATCGGGGGCGGGGGCCCCCTGCCCCGCCCGCGCGGCGAAGAAGCCGCGGCCCAGCAGGGCCTTGGCGCGGCGCATCTGGGCGGCGGTCTCGTCGGCGCTGTACTCCAGCCGGGCGCGCTGGATGGCGTTGCCGCGGACGTAGTGGTCGAACGCCTCGGCGTCCTGGCCGGCGTCCTCCAGCGCCTTGCCGAGCGCGAAATGGACCTGAAGCCGGTCGGACTCGATCAGGTCGTCACGGCCCAGCGCCGCGCGCATGGCGGCCACGTCGGCGTCGTCGAAGCGCACGGTCTTGAGGTTGGCCAGGCTCCACCAGGCCTCGCCCTGCCGCGGGTCCAGCGCCAGGCAGCGGCGGTAGGCGTCGATCGCCTCGGCCTGGCGGCCCAGGGTCTTCAGCACGTGGCCGTAGCTCATCCAGCTCAGCGCCTGGTCGGGATGGGCCTCCAGCACCTGGGCGTAGGCCTTGGCGGCGGCCTCCTCCTCGCCCAGCCGCAGCAGGGACGACGCGCGCAGGTGTCGGTAGAGGGCGTTGGCCGGCTCGGCGGCGATCAGCCGGTCGGCCTCGGCCAGGGCGTCGGCCACCCGGTCCAGCCAGGTCAGCACCATGGCATGGGCGTGGCGGGCGGGCGTGAAGGCGGGGGCCAGTTCCAGGCAGCGGGCGAGCAGGCCCTCGGCGTCGCCGTTGCGGCCGCCGCGCGAGGCCAGATCGCCGGCCATCCAGAGCACCAGCGGATCGTTCGGACGCCGGGCCAGCGCGCCCTGCAGCACCGCGGCGGCCTCGGCGGGGCGGCCGGCGACCAGGGCGTCGGCGGCGCGGACCAACTCGGGATCGGAGACGGCGGCGCGCATCTGGCGGGCGTAGGCGAGGTCGGCGGCGGGGACGTCGCCGGCCAGCCGCAGGCGATCGCCCTCGGCGCCCCAGCGGGCCACAGCCGCGGGATCGGCGAGGATGAGGCCGGCCGTCCGCGGCGGCGGGGCGGATCCGCCGATGCGGACGCTGTACGAGCCGATGTTCCAGGTGTTCACGCGCGGAACCTAGAGCCTGTCGGGTTCAGATGGAATCGTCTGAACCCGATCAACAGGCTCGGTCTCTTTGATTTCGAGCGCGCTTGGCGGGCGAAACCGGCTTCCACTTTCGCCCAACGCGCTCGGGCAGCCGCGCGGGCAAAAAGAATGGGGCGGCGGATTGCTCCGCCGCCCCAGACCTTAGGCGTTTGACGCGATCGTCGACTTAGAAGTCGGCGGTCAGGCCGATGAACAGGTAACGGCCGAAGGCGTCGTAGATTTGCGGCCAGGTGTTGCCGTTGCAGGGGCCGGTCGGGCAGTTCGACGAGCCGTTCAGCGGCGGGTCCTTGTCGAAGATGTTGTTCACGCCAGCCCGGAAGTTCAGGTTGTCGCGCATCGTCCACGAGGCCGTGAGGTCGAAGTAGTCGCGGGCGCCAAGGGTCTTGTCCGTGGCGTACTGCAGACCCGGGTTGTTGAGCTGCGGGTCGTCCGAGTACGCATCCAGCTTCACCTTGTTGAAGTGGCGCCATTGCAGGCTGAAGGACACGTCCTTCACCCAGTCGCCGTATTCGAACGGCGTGGTCCACGTGACGCGGGCCTTATGACGCCATTCGGGGTTCGGCGACGACAGACCGCCCGAGACCGAGCAGATCGTGCCGTAGTAGCCCGCGCAGTTGAAGAAGTCGTCGCCCGGCAGGTTCTGGATCGACAGGTCGTCCAGCCAGGTGCCGACGAAGTTGAACGCCAGGCCACCGCCGTTGGCGATGCCGAAGTTCTCCAGGTCGGTCCGGTAACCCACGTTGAAGTCGATGCCCTTGGTGCGCAGGGCGCCGGTGTTGAGCGTGGTGTCGGTGACGTAGCCTTGGTTCGACAGCCACAGCGAGCCTTGGGCGTCGCGGTGCACGAGGCTGCAGAAGTAGGTGTCGAGGGTGTTCAGGCAGCGGTTGATGATCGTGTCGGCGCCGATGCCCGAGATGAAGTCCTTCACCTTGATCGAGAACCAGTCGGCCGAGAAGTTGAAGCCCGGCAGGAAGTCCGGCTGATAAACGAAGCCGACCGTGAAGGTATCGGCCTTTTCCGGATCCAGGTTCGGGTTACCGCCGGTCAGACCGTTGTACTGGTTGGCCGGGTTCTTCTCGATCGCGACCACCTGGGCGGCGGTCAGGCCGAACGCTTGCGAGCACTTGGCCACCAGCGGGTTCGAGGCGGCGAGACCCGCGCAGGGGTCTTGCGTGCCGTCGAGCACGACGTTCTGCGGCGAGAACAGTTCGAGGACGTGCGGCGCACGGACGGCGCGGTTGTAGCCGCCGCGCAGGCGCAGGCCGTCGATCGGTTCCCAGTCACCCGCGATCTTGTAGGTCGAGGTGGTGCCGATGGACGAGTAGTCCGAGTAGCGGAAGGCCAGTTCCAGCGTCAGGTTCTTGGCGAAGGCCATGTCCTGGACGATCGGGATCCGGGTTTCGCCGAACACTTCGTACACGTCGAACGAACCGTTCACCGGCGGCGAGGCGCCGCCCGAACCGTTCAGCTGGCCCGACGACGAGATGTAGTCGGCCGCGTAGTCGAGTTGTTCGCGACGGTATTCCGCGCCGACCGACACGCCCACGCCGTCGTTCGCCCAGGGCGACTTCACGCCGTAGTCGGTGAGGTCGCCACCGATGTTGAAGTTCACGATCCGCTCGAACAGGTTGCCCTGTTGGGTCGAGGGGGTTTCCAGGTAGTCGAGCTGGTCACGGGTGACGCGGCCGAGCTGGAAGATGTTGTAGGGGACGCAGGCCGGATCCGTGCCGTTGACCTTGGACACGCAGGTCGGCGTGCCGTTCACCGAGACCACGTTCAGGGCGTTCTGAATGGCGGAGGTGCGGTAGAAGCCGGTCTGGACCTGGCTGAACGACACGCGACCGTACTGCATCGCGAAGTCGTAGTTCCAGTTGTCGTTCAGGTCGCCGCGCAGGCCCACCACGTAGCGGTACTGCTGGTGCTGCGTCCGGCCCTGACGGCCGCCGCCTTCGACGTTCCGGCGCGAGACCGTGCCGGTGAACGTGCCCGCCGGGTTGGTGGCGCAGGTGCCGCCGCCCGACGCCGCGGTCGCGGCCAGGAGGCCCTTCTGCTGGGCCGAGAGGAGCGGGTTGGCGCAGTTGATCGAGAACGTGCCGGCGAAGATGCCGCCCGGCGCGATCTGGTAGGTCGACGTGTCGTCCATGAACATCACGTCGGCGTAGGCCGTGGCCCAGTCGTTGATCTCGTAGTTGGCGAACGCACCGAGGACGTAGCGGTCGTCAGGACGCTGGTAGTAGTTCGACGGGCCGAAGTTGTAGACGTCCGTGACCGCGTTGCGGGTGCGGAAGGTGTTGCCCGGGCCGGCCGGGTCGACGACGAAGCTGCCGACGCGCGCCGGGAAGGCGGTGCCCGAACCGCCGCAGCCGGCGGCGGCGAAAGTGTCGCCCGAGTTGAGCGTGCACGACGAGAAGTCGCGGTTACCCTGGAGGATCGGCTCGACGTGGCGATAGCCGGCGTAGGCCGTGACGTTGCCCTTGCCGTCCGGCGAGTTCACGCCGATGACCAGCGTCACTTGCGACATTTCACCGTCGCGGACGTTGTCCTTCGGCAGTTGGAAGAACTGCGGGTTGGCGGCGCGGTTCTGTGCGGCCTGCACCACGCCGGCGACGTCGTTGCCGTTGTCGTGCTGGTAGATGCCGTACTGGGCGTCGACGCGCACGCCTTCGAAGTTCTTCGCCATGATGAAGTTGACGACGCCGCCGACGGCGTCGGCGCCGTACACGGCCGAGGCGCCGCCGGTCAGCACGTCAACGCGCTCGATCAGGGCCGAAGGGATGAAGTTGATGTCGGCGGCCAGGGCGCCGCCGGTGGTGTTCGGCGTGCCGGGCATCAGGCGGCGGCCGTCGATCAGGACCTGGGTGCGGGTCGCGCCCAGACCGCGGAGGCTGACGGTGGCGGTGCCGGTGGAGCCGTTGGAGAGGGCCGCGCCCTGAGCCGCGAAGGCTTGGGGCAGGCTGTTGATCATGTCTTCGACGCGGGTCACGCCCGTCGCCTTGATTTCGGCCGCGCTCACCGCGGTCACCGGGCTGACGCTCTCCAGGTTCGGCGACGGAATACGCGTACCCGTCACGACCACTTCGGAGATTTCATCCGAGCCAGTCTGGGCCGCGGCCTGCGACGTCAGGCCCAACAGGGCCGCGCCGCAAATCATAGAAGACGCCAGAAGGCGTTCCCGCATGGACTTGAATTTCACGGTCTTGATCCTCCAGCGGTCCTGCCTCTCGGGCGGCCGCTCCCCACAAACGAGATCGGTCCCGGAAGCGGGGTCCGCCTCCGGTTACGCTGGAGTTACGGAGGTCTGACTTGGTCGGTCAACGAACATTAGCTATCGGCAATGTTTCGGGCGCCCACCTGTCGCATTCTGGTCACAGATTGCCGGGGCCTAGGAGAAACCGGGCAAGGTTTCTTCCGGGATTGTGACAGCGCCGCAGGGGCGACCTTCGGAACCTGGGCAAGAATCGTGCGCGGATGTGGCGGCCCACGGCGCCGTTGCGCGGAGGCGGCGCGCCCGCGTAATGATCGTGCCGAAAGCGTTCCGGGACCTGTGACATGAAGACGAAGGCGATGTGGGCGGCCACCGCCCTGCTGGCGGTGGTCGTGGGCGGCGCGGCCGCGGACGCCCAGCCCAAGGGCGAGCCGCGCTCGGCGATGCTGCAGAAGCTGGTCGACTGCCGGAAGATCACCGACGAGGCGGGCCGGCTGGCCTGCTACGATCAGGCGACCGCCGCCCTGGACCAGGCCGAAGCCAAGGGCGACATCGTCGTCGTCGACCGCGAGCAGGCGCGCAAAGTGCGCCGCCAGGCCTTCGGCTTCTCCATGCCCTCGCTCAGCCTGTTCGAGCGCGGCGAGACGCAGGAGGAGCTGCAGAACGTCAGCGGCGTGGTCGCCGAGGCCCGCGTGAACAACGCCGGCAAGTGGGTGATCAAGCTGGAGGACGGCGCGATCTGGGTGCAGGTCGACGCCCACGACCTGCACAAGACGCCGAAGGCCGGCATGCCGGTGAAGATCCGCCAGGCGTCGCTGGGCAGCTACCTGATGTCGATCGACAACATGGGCGCCTTCCGCGCCCGCCGCTCGGAATAGTCCCTACCCCGCGTAGAACGCGTTGCGGGCCGCCATCATGGCGTTGATCCGCTCCCGCTCGCCAGGCTCCAGGAACGGATTCCAGACGTCGAAGATCAGGATGACGCGGAGCTGGTCCGCGTCGTTCCAGGCCTCGTGCTCGATGGTGTCGTCGAACACCCAGGCCTTGCCCATCTCCCACGCGCGCACCTCGTTGCCGACCCGGAAGCGGGCCGGGCCGGGCAGCTCCAGCGGCAGGTGGCAGAGCAGGCGCACATTGGTCGAGCCGGTGTGCGGCGGGATGTGGGTGTGGGCGTCCAGCGCCGAGAACATGGCCGTGGGGGCGAACCCCGGCTGCAGCGCCATCGGCAGGCGCCCGAGCAGCGCGGCGGTCTGCGGACAGGCCTCGCAGACGGCGTCCTGGCGCACGCCGTCCTTCCAGAGGAACAGCGAGCTCCAGCGGCGGGAGTGGTTCAGCTCCTCCCACTGGTTCACCGGCGCCTCGGGCGGGAAGGCGATGTAGGGCGCGAACGCGTCCATCTGGCTGTCGAGCGCGGCCGCGAGCTCGGCCTGGATCACCGGCGTGGCCGCCTCCAGCTCGGGCAGCCAGGGGAACAGCTCGCGCGGATAGAAGGGAATCGCCGCCAGCCGCGGGTAGTGCAGCAGGAGGGGCTCGTTCTGGTAGACCTTGCGGACGCCGGCGTAGACGCCGATCGCCTCCTCCAGCCGCTGGCGGGCCAGCTCGCCGCCGGCGTCGCCCAGCGGCCCGACCTTCTCGGCCAGGTAGCTCGCCAGCGCCTCGCGGGTCTTGTCGACCACCGCCTGGGCCCGCGCCAGCGGGCTCTTCAGGTTGGGCGGCAGATTGGCCTCGGCGGGCGCCAGCTTCAGCGCGTTCTCGTAGACCCGCGCCGCCACCCGCTCGCCCGACAGCTTCTCGACCACCGCCCCCTTCGAGAGCAGGGCCAGGAAGTTGTAGGGATCGAGCGCCAGGGCCTCGTCCAGCGCCGCCAGCGCGGCGGGCAAGGCGCCGCTCATCCGGTGGATGAGCGCCTTCTGCATCTTCACGTGCGGATTGAACGGCGCGGCCTGTTCGGCCTGGGCCACGCAGCTCAGCGCGGTCGCCGAATCGCCGCGCTTCATGGCGGCGACGGCGTCGGCCAGCAGTTGCTCCGGCGAAATGGCGTGCCCCCCGGCGACCATCACCTGTCCCTTGGATCGATGGCGTCCCGCAGGCCATCGCCGATGAAGTTGAAGCACATCAAGGTCAGCACCATCACCACCGACGGGAAGATCAGCAGCCATGGCGCGAGCTCCATGTCCGAGGCCCCGCTGGCGATCAGGCTGCCCAGCGACGCCATCGGCGGCTGGACGCCCAATCCCAGGAAGCTCAGGAAGCTCTCGGCCAGAATGACCGCTGGTATCGTCAGTGTCACATAGACAACGACCGGGCCAAGCAGGTTCGGGACGATATGCCGCGCGATGACGCCCGCCCGCCCCAGTCCGGCGGCGCGGGCAGCCTCGACGAACTCCTTGTTCTTGAGGGTCAGTGTCTGGCCGCGGACGATCCGGCTCATGGTCAGCCACTCGACCGCCCCGATGGCCACGAAGATCAGCACGATGTTCGAGCCGAAGGTCACCATCAGCAGGATCACGAAGAAGATGAAGGGCAGCGAATAGAGCACGTCGACGATCCGCATCATCGCCTCGTCCACCTTGCCGCCGACGTAGCCGGCGGTCGCGCCCCAGGCGACGCCGATCACCAGCGAGACGAAGGTCGCCACCATGCCGATGGCCAGCGAGACCCGCAGGCCCGTGAGCAGGCGGGCCAGCAGGTCGCGGCCCAGGGCGTCCGAGCCCAGCAGGTGGCCGGCGGTCAGCGGCGCAAGCCAGACGTCGTCCTTGTCCACCTGGTCGTAGGCGAAGGGCGTGAGCCAGGGGCCGACGACGGCGAGGATCACGAGCACCGCCAGGACGGCCATGCTGGCCACGGCGGCCTTGTTGGCCATGAGCCGCCGCGCGGCGTCGTCCCACAGGCTGCGGCCCTTCACGGCCGCGCGTTCGATGCGTTCCGAGCCGTCGGAAGCGAGCAGCGTCATGCCAGCCTCACCCGCGGGTCCAGCACCGCGTAGAGCAGGTCGGCGACCAGGTTCAGGGTGAGGATCAGGGCGGCGTAGACGATCACCATGCCCATCACGACGGTGTAGTCGCGCTGAAGCGCGCTGATGACGAAGAACTTCCCGAGGCCCGGCAGGTTGAAGATCTTCTCCACCACGAGCGAGCCGGTGATCAGGCCGGCGCAGGCGGGGCCCAGGTAGCTGACCAGCGGCAGGATGGCGGCGCGCAGGGCATGCTTGCGGACGATCAGGCGCTCGGGCAGGCCCTTGGCGCGGGCGGTGCGGATGTAGTTCGAGCGCAGCACCTCGATCATGCCGGCCCGGGTCAGGCGCGAGATGATGGCGATCTGCGGCAGGGCCAGGACAGTGACCGGCAGCACCAGGTTGGCCAGCGCCCCGTCGTTCCAGCCCGCGGTCGGCAGCCAGCCCAGTTTCGAGGCGATCCCCAGCACCAGCAGCGGCGCGGTCACGAAGGTGGGGATGCAGACGCCAAGGATCGCCACGGCCATGACGGCATGGTCGGTCGTCCCGTTCTGTCGCAGGGCCGCCATGACGCCCAGACTCACGCCCACCAGCGAGGCGATGGCGATGGCCGACAGGCCCAGCTTCAGCGAGACCTCGTAGTTCTCCTTCAGGATGTCGAGGACGCTCTTGTCCCGGTACTTCAGCGACGGGCCGAGATCGCCCTTCGCAACCCCGGCCAGGTAGTCGACGTACTGCTGGCCGAGCGGCTTGTTCATCCCGTACTTGGCCAGGACGTTGGCCTCGATCTCGGGCAACAGCTTGCGGTCCGAATCGAACGGGCTGCCCGGCGCGGCGCGCATCATGAAGAACGCCGCCGTGATCACGAGGAACAGCGTCGGGATCGCGATGAGCAGGCGCCGGCCGATGTATCGCAGCATGCCGCTCCGGGACGCCCCTTACTCGCGGCCTTTTCGGGGCCGCCCGTTGCGAAAGTTCCACCCACCCCCGATGATGTCAACGAAGGGCCCAACGCCGTTTTGCGAGTATCCGATGCCTGACTTCCGACGCGTCACCGACGACTTCACCACCGCCCCGCAGATCGCCATCGCGGACGTGGCCGAGGCCGCCCGGCAGGGCTTCAAGACGATCATCAGCAACCGCCCCGACGGCGAGGAGCCGGGCCAGCCGACCGCCGCCGAGGTCGAGGCCGCCGCCAAGGCCGCGGGCCTGGCCTTCTTCCACATCCCCGTGCGCGGCGGCCCGACGCCGGACCAGGTCGAGCAGACCCAGGCGATCCTGGCCGAGGCCGACGGGCCGGTGCTGGCCTTCTGCCGCTCGGGCACGCGCTCGATCGTCACCTGGTCGCTGAGCCAGGCCGCCTCGGGCGCCCGGCCGCGGGACGAGTTGGTCGGCCTGGGCCGCGACGCCGGCTACGACCTGTCGGGCGTGCTGGGCGGATGATCCCCTACGTCCGCGACATCGACATCGAGTACGGCCGCTGCGACCAGGTCTCGCCGCTGATCCGGCGTGTGACGGCCAACAATCCCGGGCCGTTCACGTTCAAGGGCACCGGCACCTACATCGTCGGCCGCGGCGAGGTGGCGGTGATCGACCCCGGGCCGGACGACCCGGCGCACCTGGAGGCGATCCTGGCGGCGGTGCAGGGCGAGACGGTCACCCACATCCTGATTACCCACCACCACTCCGACCACTCGCCGCTGGCCGGCCCGCTGAAGGCGCGCACCGGGGCCACGATCTACGGCTGCGCCGTGGCGAGCCACGACGAGGACGACGGCGGGGTGAAGATGGAGGCCGGCCACGACCTGTCGTTCCGGCCCGAGATCAGCCTGTGCGACGGCGGCGTGGTGCTGGGCCGCGGCTGGACCTTCGACGCCATCCCGACGCCGGGCCACACCTCGAACCACATCTGCTTCGGCCTGCGCGAGGAGAACGCCTGCTTCTCCGGCGACCACATTATGGGCTGGTCGACCACGGTGATCACGCCGCCCGACGGCGACATGACCGACTATCTGAAGAGCCTGGACGACATCCGGGCGCGCAAGTTCGACGTGCTGTGGCCCACCCACGGCCCGCCGATCCGCGACGTGGACGCCTTCATCGGCGCCTACATCGACCACCGCCAGGAGCGCGTCGACCAGATCCTGGGCGCGCTGAAGGCCGGACCGGCGCGGATCAACGAGCTGGTGCCGCGCCTCTACGCCGACGTGGATTCGCGGCTGCACCCGGCGGCGGCGCGCTCGATGCTGGCGGCGATGATCCACCTGGTGCGCCGGGGCCAGCTGAAGACCGACGGCGCGCCGGGGCCGGAGAGCACCTACCGGCTGGCGGGCTGATGCCGACAGCGCTGGCGCTGCTGGCGGTGTCGCTGGGGCTGGGCGCGGCGACGTTCGTGCTGAGCTTCCGACGGTTCGCGGCGCGCTTCCGTCGCCGGGGCCAGGGCGAGCATCTGGCCGATGTCGCCCCGCCCGAAGCCCTGGGCCTATTCGCGCTCCTGCTGCCGAGAGGCCCATGGGCGGCCTGGAACCTCGCGGTCGTGGTCGCCGCGACGCTCGTGCTGGCGACGCCGCACGGGCTGGCGCTGCGATGGGTGGCTTTGGACGGCGCGGATTCCGCCGTCTGGTGGCTGGTCAGCCTGCCTTGGTGGCTGCTGCTGACGGCGCTGCCGGCGTGGGTCTGCGCCCGCCACGCCGCACGCGCTGCAGCGCCGCCTTCGCCCGCATCCTGAGCGCCACCGTCGCCTCGTGCAGCTGGCGGCGGCGCACGGTGAGCGCGCCGCGCGGCGTGCACGCGAGCCAGTGGGTGGTCACCTCGCGGTCGGTGTCGGTCCAGCGCAACTTGTAGGCCTCGCGGGTCAGGCGGAAGTCGAAGTCGAGGCCGCGCGCGATGGCCCAACGCACTAGGTCCTCGATCAGGAGATTGCCCGGCGAGTACGGCATGAAGGCCGGGTCCAGGGCTGAGACGTAGAACTCCAGGCAGGGATCGGCGCGCAGGCAGATCCCGCCCGCCACCGGCGTCCCGCCCCGCTCCAGCACGAAGCCCAGCACACCCGAGCCCTCGCGCCCGACCACCGAGGCGAAGAAGGCCTCGGCCTCGGGCGCGCCCAGCCAGTGCGAGTGGCGCGCCCCGCCTTCGAGCCAGCGTCGCTTGTGGGCGAAGATCCAGCCCACGAAGGTTTCCGCCTCGTCGGCGGGGACTTCGCGGAAGACCACCGGCGCCTCGGCGGACAGCCGCTTGCGGTCGTAGCGCAGGCCCGAGCGGAAGGACTTCGACTTGGTTTTCGCCCAGGCCTCCCAGTCGCCCGCGCCGGCGCAGCCCACCACCGGCGAGACCATCGGTCCGCCGAACCGCGGCCGCCGATCGGCCCGCAGCAGCGCGTCCACCGGCGAGTCGGGCGAGAGGTTGTAGGCCTCCAGCACGTCGGCCAGGCCGCAGGCGGCCTCGTAGATCGCCCGCGCCACCGCGGGCCGGCCGGGTCCGGGGGCGATCAGCGGGTCGGCGTATTCCTCCATGCCGCCGCAGCCCAGGTGACGCGCGACCCTCACAGGTCCCTTGCGCACCACGTGCAGCGGCCAGACCGCGGCGAGTTCGCCGCCGTGGTGGGCGAGGATCACGGCGAGGCCTTCCGACATCTCGCCCCAGGCCGCCCAGCCGGCCTTCGCATAGGCGAACGACTGCGCGGCGCTGCGGGCGGGGGCTGTCGCGGCCAGCCGGTCCCAGGCCTCGCGCCAGGTCGCCAGCACCGCGGGATCGTCGATGACTTCGACGCGCAACGCGTCAGCCGGCATAGCGGAAGCGGACCATGCTGGTGGGGAAGTCCGACACGCGGCAGGCGCGCCGCGAGCGCAGGAGGCCGCCGCCCTGCGCCTCGTCGTGGGTGGCGAAGTCCACATAGCCCATGACGAACTTGCCGCCGGGGGCGCGGGTGAAGGCCTCTTCCATCACCGCGAACAGCAGCCGCCACGAGGCGCCGGTGTTCTGCGCCGCGCTGGCGCCCTCGAGATAGTAGGTGTTGTCGCCGAACCGCGCGCCGTAGAACGCGCCCAGGGCCATGCCGCCCACGTGGGCCACGCCCGAGATCATGTAGCGCGAGCAGGTCAGCGTCAGCGCCAGCTTGGACAGCAGGAAGCCCAGCGGCCGTTCGGCCAGGCCCTTGCGCGCCGCGACCGCCATCCGCAGGCGGCTGAGGTCGGGCAGGCTGGCCAGCGCGGCGCGGCCCTTGCGCATCGCCAGGTCGAGGCCGGGATAGCGCCGCGGGGCGGCCGTGGCGGCGCGGCGCACGTTCGGCACGACGTCGCGGTAGTATTCGTCCCAGCTTTCCCAGCGGCCGAAGTCCACGGCCTGCACGACCAGCGGGCGCACGGTCTCGACCGAGACGCCGTCGATGGCCTCCAGCACCCGGTCGCGCGGTGCTTCCAGGCGCCAGATGCCGCCGTAGTCGTAGGCGCCCGCGCCCGTCTCGCGCAGCACCGCCGCCATGGCCTGGTCCCACAGCGGTTCGCACCCGGGCGCCAGGTGCAGGCCGTCCAGGAACCGGTTGGGGCCATTGCGGCCGATGGCGACGGCGCACTGGCCGATCTTCTGGGTCTCGCCCTCGGCGTCGACGCCGATCTCCACCAGCACCACGCGATAGCGCAGCCAGCGGCGCGCGCCCCAGGCGCGGATGTGGTGGTAGGCCCCCTTGATCGAGCCGCCCGACTTTTCAGCGAAGGCGTCCCAGGCGGCCCAGTCGATGCGACGGCGGCTGACGACGCGCGCATGCACGTGCGGCGCGTCCAGGCCTTCGCCCGACCGCGCGGCGGCAAGCCCGCGAACCTTCCAGCCTTCGTACATCCGCCGCGCCCCCCGACGCGTCCTCGCGCCCCGATTCCGAGCGCGACCCTAGCCTCAACGTACCAACGATATCTGAAATCGTCCGCCGAATTCGGGGCGAGCTAGCCCCGGCGGCGGCCGGAATCGAGCCTCGACCTACGCATCTTGGGGTTTTCGGTCTCTCCGCCGCGTAAACGCCTCGGGAAGCCGTCCCGGCTCAGACGATCTGTCGCGGCTGCGGCGTCCCGCTCACCAGCGCCGCCACCCCTTCCAGCGCGCTCCGCAGCACCGCCTGCTTGCCCGGCCCGCCCAGCGAGATTCGCAGGCCGTTCGGATAGTCCGCGCCGGTGGCGAAGGCGTCGGCGGTGACGAGCGCGAGGCCCTTCTCCTGCGCCAGGCGGTGGACGCGCTCGGCGCGCCAGTCGGCCGGCAGGTCCAGCCAGACGTGGACGCCCTCGGCCGCGCCATGGGCGTCGGGCAGCACCTCGGCGGCGGTGGCGCGGCGCGCACGAGCCTCCTTGCGCACGGCGGCCAGCAGGCGCTCGGCCGTGCCTTCGCGGATCCAGGTGGAGACCACCGCCGAGACCAGGGGCGACGGCATCAGGGCCAGCGTCCGCAGCGTCTCGGCCGTGCGGCCGGCCATCGGCTCGGGCGGGACGAGGAAGGCGGTGCGCAGGCCCGGCGACAGGCACTTCGACAGCGTCGCCAGATGGAACGTGCGCTCGGGCGCCAGGCTGGCGATCGCCGGCAGGGGCTGGTCGAACAGCCGGGCGTAGGGGTCGTCCTCGATGATCCAGAGGTTCGCGGCGCGCGCGACCTCGGCGATGGCCCGGCGGCGCTCCAGGTCCAGGGTGGTGGCGGTGGGATTGTTGGTGGTGGGCGTGATGTAGAGCGCAGCAGGCTTCTCGGCCTCGCACAGCCGCGCCAGGGCGTCGGGGTCCAGGCCGCCGGCGTCGGCCGGGCACACCTTGAGCCATAGGCCGAACTGCTCGGCCGCAGTGATCACGCCGGGATAGACCAGCGGCTCGACCACCAGGGTGCGGCCGCCCGCACCGGCGATGGCCGCAAACACTGCGGCCAGCCCCGTCTGCGCGCCGGGGGTGATGAGCACGCGCTCGGGCGACACCGGCCCCAGGCTGGGCGCGAGCCACGCGGCGGCCGATGTGCGCTGGCCCAGGCTGCCGCCGCCGGGGTGGTACGACATCAAGGTCGCCGGGTCCGCGCGCTCCAGCACCGCGGCCGTCGTCTCCTTGATCAGCCCGGCCAGCGACACTCCCTGGGGCGGCGGCGGCAGGTTCATGGAGAGGTCGACCAGCCCGGCCTCATCCTCGGCGGCGCGGGCGCGGATGAAGGTGCCCCGCCCGACGGTCCCCTCGATGAGGCCCCGGGCGCGGGCGGCGGCATAGGCGCGGGTCACGGTCGTCAGGTCGACGCCCAGCAACTCGGCCACCGTCCGCTGCGGCGGCAGCTGGTCGCCGGCCTGCAGCTCGCCGTCTCGGATCGCCGCCTCCAGCGCCTCGACCAGCCGGCTATGCAGCGCGCCGCGGCCTTCAGGCAGCCGCGCCAGCCAGCGCGCGGACGGATGCGTCATGGAGCCCATTGCAGTTCCTCAGGTCATCGCATACATTACATATAGATTGTATGCGTTCAATATCTGCATTGTATGGAGATATGGCCATGGACCTCACCGGCTGCGAACCGTCCACCCTCAGCGCCGGCCTGCGCTGCCGCTGCCCGCGCTGCGGCGAGGGCAAGGTGTTCGACGGTTTCCTGAAGATGGCCAAGTCCTGCGACCAGTGCGGCCTGGACTACAGCTTCGCCGACCCGGCCGACGGCCCCGCCTTCTTCGTGATGAGCGGCGTCGGCATCCTGGTGGTGGCGGTCTGGGCCTGGGCGGTCGTGGCGTTCCAGCCGCCGATGTGGCTGCAGTTCGCGACGGTGTTCCCCGCCCTCATCGGCGGGTGCCTGGCCTGCCTGCGGCCGATGAAGGCCTGGCTGGTGGCGGAGCAGTACGTCCACAAGGCCGAGGAAGCCCGCTGGGCCAGCATCGGCGGTCACGGCGAAGGCGGCTTCGCCTTCGACCGCCGCAAGGCCAGCGGCGGCTGAGGCGGCGCGTCACCGGCGGCTCTCTGCGCGCCGCAGGCGCTGTTCTTTTTGACCACGGACCACACGGACGCGTGGCCACAGGGCGCCGGATCAGCTGGATCGGTCTGTGTGGTCCGTGTGGTCCGTGGTCGAACAATGCGGCTCTGACGCGCCGCGGACGTCCCTTAGAAATCCACCTTGCCGAAGCGCGGGACGCCCTTGTTCTCGCCGACGGGGTCCATGACCGAGAGGTCGAGGTCGAGCGGGCCACCGCCGATCCAGTAGGCCAGGGTGGTGTGGTCGGCGAGGTCGTCCTGGGTCAGCGGATGCACCAGGGCGCGCAGGCCCGAGGCCTCGATCAGGGCCACGACCTGCGGCAAGGCGCGGGCCAGGAAGTGGATTTCGAACTGCGGCAGCGGGTGCGGGCCCACCGGCCGCTCGCGCAGCTTGCCCACCATCAGCAGGTCGGCGAGTTCGCCGCTGTCCTTCAGCTCGGTCAGCTGGGCGTGGAGCGTGTCCGACGCGGCCCGCTGGCCGGCCTCGTGATAGATGTGGGCGTGATAGGGAGCCGTCGCGTCAGTCGCCATGCGGCGCGGCTATAGCGCCTTCTCCAGCACGTCGAAATAGAGGCCCTCGCGGTTCGGCCGTCCGAAGCGGTCGTCGCCGTAGGGAAAGGGCTCGGTCTCGCCGGTCACCGCGTAGCCGCGCCGCACGTACCAGGCGATCAGTTCGTCGCGCTGGTGCACCACCGTCATCCGCATGCGCCGCCCGCCCCGGGCGCGGGCGAAATCCTCGGCCGCGGCCAGCAGCGTGCGGCCCAGCCCGCCGTCCTGGCGATCGGGGCTCACCGTCAGCATGGCGAGGTACCAGGCGCCGCCTTCCTCCTCGTCCAGCCGCACGTGGCCCATGTGCTCGCCGCCGTCGCGCCAGACCAAGAGCCGCGCGCCGGGCGTCGCCATGTCGTCGGCCAGCAGCGAGGCGTCGATCCGCTGCCCCTCCACCAGGGTCTCGACCTTCCACGCCGCCTGGCCTGCCGGCGCGCGGAAGGCGCGGTTCGTCATGGCGATGATGGCGGGATACTCGGCCGGATCGGCCTCCTGCAGTTCGATCATGCACGCCTCCTACGGACGACTAAGCCCCAGGCCGCGGCGCGCTGGCAACCAGGCGCGGCCGCAACGCCGTTCGCCGCCACGCCATGGACGCCCGGCGTGACGCACGGCAAAGCTGCCCCGCCGCCAGAGCGCATCCCACTTGGGATGCGCTCCAGCAAGAAAGCGACGAGCCCGTTCATCCCGGCCGGCTTGATTCAAGCCGACCGAGACGGGCTCTAGGAGAGTCACATGCCCACCAAGCGCCAGGTCCTGTTGTCCGCCGTCGGCGTGTGGCTGTGCGCCGGCGCTGCGGCCGCCCAGGAGGTTCCCGCCCCCGCCCAGACGATCCGCCTGTGGCCCTCGGGGGTGCCGGGTGGCGAGCGGCCGGCGGGGCTGCGCCAGGCCGACCAGTTCACCGACATGCCGAACGGCCAGCGCGACCGCGGCGTCGTGGGCGTGGTCGACCCCGTGCTGCAGATCTGGCGGCCGGCGGGCCCGGTGCGCGGCGCCATGCTGATCGTCCCCGGCGGCGGCTATCGCCAGGTGGTGATCGAGAAGGAGGGGACCGAGATCGCCGAGCGGCTGGTGCGCGAGGGCTTCGTCGCCGGCGTCCTGACCTACCGCCTGCCCGGCGAGGACTGGAAGATGGGCCTGGGCGTGGCGCGCCAGGACATGCAACGGGCCATGCGGCTGATGCGCGGCGCCGTCGGCCCCTCGGTGAAGCTGGGCGCCATGGGCTTCTCGGCGGGTGGCGACATGGTGGGCCGCCTGGGCGTGGAGCTGGACCGGCCGACCTACGGCCACGTGGACAACGCCGACGACCAGTCGGCGCGGCCCGACTACCAGGTGCTCGTCTACGCCTCGCTCGGCGTCCCGCCCCGCAACGCCGACGGCACGCGCCAGGCCAACCCGGCCGGCTACGCCCCGACGCCCGACCTGGTCAGCGCCCGCACGCCACCCGCCTTCATCGTCCACGCCCTGGACGACGAACGGGTCCCCTTCGACAACGCCACCGAGATGACCGCCGCGCTGAAGGCGCGCGGCGTGCCGGTCGAGACCCTGCTGTTCGAGGAGGGCGGCCACGGCTTCGCCCTCCGCAGGTCGCCCGAGATGCCCGTCTCCCGCTGGCTCGACCTGTTCCTGGCCTGGGGCAGGCGGAAGGGGTTCGTGGGCTGAGCTAGGCCGTTTCCTTGGCCTTGGCGGTCGGCAGGACGTAGTCCTTCATCCGCTCGCGGATCAGCTTCTTGTCGATCTTGCCGGTGGCGCCCAACGGGATGTCGTCGACGAAGACCACGTCGTCGGGCGTCCACCACTTGGCGATCTTGCCCTCCAGGAACGCCAGGAACTCGTCCTTCGTCCCTTCGACGCCCTCGCGCAGCTTCACCAGCAGCACGGGCCGCTCGTCCCATTTGGGGTGGGCCGCGCCGATCACCGCGGCGTTGGCCGCTTTCGGGTGGCCCATGGCGATGTTCTCGATCTCGATGGAGCTGATCCACTCGCCGCCCGACTTGATGACGTCCTTGGCGCGGTCAGTGATCTGCATGAAGCCATGCTCGTCGATGGTGGCCACGTCGCCGGTGTCGAAGAAGCCTTCGGGGTCGAGGATCTCGCCGCCGTCGCCCTTGAAGTACTCGCGGACCACGAAGGGCCCCTTCACCTTCAGCTTGCCGAAGGTGGTCCCGTCGTGCGGCAGGCGCTGGTCGGCGTCGTCCGTCAGCTTCATCTCGATGCCCAGCGGCGGGCGGCCCTGCTTCAGCTTGAAGGCGAGCTGGGCCTCGGCGTCCATCCCGGCGATGGCCGCGTTCGGGGCGGAGATAGTGCCCAGGGGCGACAGCTCGGTCATGCCCCAGGCGTGGGTGACGTCCACGCCGAACTCGTCACGGAAGCCGCGCACGATGGCTTCCGGCACGGCCGAGCCGCCGATCACCACGCGCTTCAACGTGCTGAGCTGGGACTTCGTCTCGCGCAGGTGGGCCAGCAGCATCTGCCAGACGGTCGGCACCGCGGCGGAGAAGGTCACGCCCTCCGTCTCGATCAGCTCGTAGACCGATGCGCCGTCCAGCTTCTGGCCCGGCATCACCATCTTCGCGCCCGACGCCGGGCACGACAGCGCCAGGCCCCAGGCGTTGGCGTGGAACATCGGCACCACCGGCAGCACGACCTCGGTCGCCCCCAGGTTCATCACGTCCCGGGTCATGGTGATGATGGTGTGCAGGAAGTTCGAGCGGTGGGAGTAGAGCACCCCCTTCGGATTGCCGGTCGTGCCCGAGGTGTAGCAGAGGCCGGCGGCGGTGTTCTCGTCGAAGCCGCCCCACTCGCAGTCGGCCGAGTTCTGGTCGATCAGGTCCTCGTAGCAGAGGGCGCCCGGCAGGTTGACGCGCTTCATGCCCTCGCGGTCGGTCATCACCACGATGTGCTTCACGCACGGCGCGTTCGGCCAGTTCTGGCCCAGCAGCTCCACGAAGGTCAGGTCGGTGAAGATGACCTTATCCTCGGCGTGGTTGATGATGTAGCAGAGCTGCTCGGCGAACAGCCGCGGGTTCAGGGTGTGGCAGACCGCGCCCATCCCCATGATCCCGTACCAGGCCTCGATGTGGCGGGCGGTGTTCCAGGCCAGGGTGGCGACGCGGTCGCCGGGCTGGATGCCCAGGCCCTTCAGCGCGTTCGACAGCCGCTTCGCCCGCGCATGCACCTCGGCGTAGGTGGTCCGCACGATCGGCCCCTCGACCGAGCGGCTCACCACCTCACGGTCGCCGTGCCAGGCCTTCGCGTGGTCGAGGATCTTGTCGACCGTCAGCGGCCAGTTCTGCATCAGGCCGAGCATGGCCACGTCTCCCCAGGTGATCACTTGTTACTTAGCGACCACGAATAGAGAGCCGATGTCGGTCCCGCAACGGGAGGCTGACCGCAAGTTGCGCCGTCTTCAGTCGCGGAACTTCTCGATGTGGCCGTTGCCCCAGGTCTTCACGGCGCCCACGATCGGCAGCAGCGAGCGGCCGTAGTCGGTCAGCGAATAGATCACCGGCGCCGGGACCGCCCCGGTCGCCTCGCGCAGCACGATGCCGTCGCCTTCCAGCTCTCGGAGCTGTTCGGTCAGCACCTTCTGGGAGATCGAGGGCATGACCTGGCGCAGGCCGGCGAAATGGCGCGCCTCCTCGGCCAGCCAGTAGATGATGATCAGCTTCCATTTCGAGCCCATCGCGGCCAGGGCGGCGGTGAGCGGGCAGTCGCTGACGGGATTGCGGCGGCGGGGCGAGGTCATCGTTACCTGAAGGTGCCTTCTCGTGGCCGGGCCGGCGCGCGGCTAGCGTCGCCGCCACAGTCGCCCGAGGAGCCCATGATAGCCCACGTCCCTTGCCGGAAGATCAAGTCCGCCGTCCTGGCGCTGACGCTGGCCTTCGCGCCGCTCGGCGCCCACGCCCAGCCCGCCGCCGCGCCGCACGACGGCCGCCACGACTTCGATTTCGAGTTCGGCGACTGGACCATGCACCTGAAGCGGCTGGTGAAGCCGCTCAGCGGATCGACCGAATGGGTGGAATACGACGGCTCGTCGGTGGTCCATCGGATCTGGGGCGGGGCGGCCAACGTCGGCGAGATCGACATCTCGGGCCCGGCCGGGCGCATCCAGGGGATGAGCGTGCGGGTCTACAATCCGCAGGCCGGCCAATGGAACGTCAGCTTCGCCAACGCCCGCGTCGGGACGCTGGGCGCGCCGATGGTGGGCGGCTTCACCGGCGGGCGCGGCGAGTTCTACAATCAGGACACCTTCAACGACCGGGCGATCCTCGTGCGGTTCATCTTCTCCGACATCACGCCCTCGACGTTCAAGCTGGAGCAGGCGTTCTCGCCCGACGGCGGCAAGACCTGGGAGGCCAATTGGATCGCGACGTTCAAGAAGCTGGGCTGACCATCTTCGGCCGGTTCCACGCCCGGGAGGGCTGCGAGGACCAGGTGGCTGCCGCCATCGCCGAGGTGACGCCGGCCACGCGCGCCGAACCGCTGTGCCTGGGAATCGACGGCTTCCGCGACACCCGCGACCCGCGGCTGTTCTTCATCCACTCGCGCTGGCCCGACGAGGCGGCGTTCGAGCTGCACGCCGGCCTGCCGCACACGGTGCGGTTCCTGGAGACCGTGGCGCCCCTCATCGACCATCCGCTGGACGTGCGGCGGGCGAGGCGGCTCTAGGCCAGCCAGGCCTTGGCGGTGTCGGCGGTCGGCGCGGTGGCGTCGACGACCGGCCAGTCCACGGCCTGCAGGCGCGCGACCTGGTCGCGCAGCACCGCCACCGTGGCGTCCGAGGCGTCGCCGGTGCGGCTGGCCACACGGGCCTCCAGCACCTCGACCGGCGCGTCCATCCAGGCGGCGCGGAACGGGACCCCGCACTCCGCCGCTAGCGCCTCGATGCGGCCGCGCAGGCCGGGGTCGATGAAGGTGGCGTCGACGATCACCGAGCGGCCGGCCTTCAGCGCGGTCCGGGCGTTGTCGATCATGGTGTCGTAGGTGCGGACGTAGAACTCGGGCGTATAGGCCGAGGGGTCCATCGTCCGGGTCGGCGGGATGTTCATCAGCCGCTTGCGGATCTCGTCGGTGCGCAGGATCACCGCCCCCGGCGAGGCGCCCAGCTGCGGCGCCACGGCCCGCGAGAAGTGTGATTTGCCCGAGCCCGACAGCCCGCCCACGGCCGCCAGCACCGGCGGCGGCGGCGACAGGTGGGCGATGGCGGCCTCCACATAGGCCCGCGCCAGGGCCGGGTCGCCCGAGTGCGCCGAGACATGCGCCCGCACGCCGGCCCGCACCGACAGCATCAGCGGAAGGCTGGCCAGGCCGTCCCAGATCTCGGCCGGGAAGGTCCGCGCCGCCTCGTCCATGTAGCCCGAAAGCGCCCGCACGGCCGCGTCGCGCCGGCCGCGGAAGTCCAGGTCCATCAGCAGGAACGCGAGATCGTACTGGACGTCGATGTCCGACAAGAGGTCGTTGAACTCGATGCAGTCGAAGAGGACGGGCTTGCCGTTCTCCAGCAGGATGTTCCCCAGGTGCAGGTCGCCGTGGCAGCGCCGGGCGAAACCGGCCGCCGAGCGGTGCGCCAGCGCCGGCGCCTGCCGCTCCAGCTCGGCCTCGGTCAGCGCGATCATCGCCTCGACGCGGTCCTGGTCGAGGCCCGGGCAGGTGCCGCGCAGCAGCTGGGCGTTCGAGCCGATGGTGAAGCTGAGCGCCGTCAGCCCGCCTTGGGGCCGCAGCGGCGCCTCGGCGTGGAAGCCCGCGATCATCCGGCCCAGCGCCTCGGCCAGGTCGCCGGTCACCGCCTCGGGACGCGCGGCCAGCACCTGTGTCTCGTCGAACCGGCGCATCTCCAGCACGTGGTCGACCACCTCGCCCCGTCCATCGATGGCGAAGCCGCCGCCGGCCTCACGGGTGATCGTGCGCACCGCGCGGTAGATGTCGGGCGCCGCGGCCTTGTTGAACTCCAGCTCGCGGTCCAGCGCCCACTTGCGGTGCTCGGCCGAGACGAAGTTGGCGTAGCCCAGGTCGGCGTGGCGCTTGATCTTCCAGGCCACGTCCTTCTCGAGGAAGACGTGGGCGCAGGCGGTGTCGATGGCCTTGTCGGTCCGCGCCGCCAGCCACGCCATCAGCTCGATCTCGAGGCCGGTGGGCTCGAAGGCGCTCAAGGAAACAGCCTGCGCGTCGTCCAGCCGTCGCCGACCTTCTCGAACACCAGCCGCTCGTGCAGGCGGAAGGGCCGATCGCGCCAGAACTCGATCGCCTGGGGCACGATGCGGAAGCCCGACCAGTGCGGCGGCCGCGGCACCCTGCCCAGGCCGAAGCGCAGGCCGACCTCGGCGATCTTCTTCTCCAGCGCCAGGCGGTCCGGCAGGGTCCGCGACTGGTCCGAGGCCCAGGCGCCCAGCTGGGCCGGCCGCGCACGGGTGGCGAAATAGGCGTCGGCCTCCTCGGCCGTGGTCGGCGTCACCGCCCCCCGCACCCGCACCTGGCGGCGCAGCGACTTCCAGTGGAACAGCAGCGCAGCCTTGGGATTGGCCGCCAGCTCCCGGCCCTTGGCGCTCTCGACGTTCGAGTAGAAGACGAAGCCCGACGGGTCGACGTCCTTGAGCAGCACCATCCGCACGTCGGGCAGGCCGTCGGCGTCGACGGTGGCCAGCGCCATGGCGTTGGCGTCGTTCGGCTCCTTCTGGACGGCTTCCTGGAACCACGCGTCGAACAGCGCGAACGGGTCGGCCTCGCTGAGCAGCGCGGGCGGTTCGGCGGCGGCCACCTGGCGGACGTAGTCGTCCTCGCTGGGCGACGCGGGGATGAGGGTCTTGTCGGTCACAGGCGGCATATAGCGCGTGCTCCGCTGCGTCAGAAGCCCGGCTTAACGGAGCGTTGACGGCGTTTACCGTAGTTTCCGGGTTCATGAGTCGGCCGCAGCCCGAACTGTCCCTGAAAATGGCCCGCGAGGTCCTGGGCGTCAGCTCGGCCGCGACGCCCGCGGAGGTGCGCAAGGCGTTCCGCGAGGCCGCCAAGCGGGCCCATCCCGACCAGGGCGGCGACGAGGGCGCGTTCCGGCAGGTGATGGACGCCTACCAGCGCCTCCAGGACCCGCTCAGCGAACGCTTCGTCACCACGCCGACCCGCGCGCGGCCGACGCCCGACCCCGACCTGGAGATCACGCCGAAGCTGGCCCTGGAAGGCGGCGACGTCGACCACCGCATGCCGGACGGCGAGATCATCCGCATCAGCCTGCCGCCGGGCCTGCGCTCGGGCGACAAGGTGCGCGCCGCCGGCGCCGAGCTCTGTGTCTACATCCGCGCCCACGACGGGGTGCTGGTGCGCGGCGACGACCTCTGGATGACCGTGAAGGTCGCGCCCGGCCTGCTCAAGAAGGGCGGCCGCATCACCCTGGACACGCCCATCGGCCGCCGCAGCGTCTGGATCGACCGGAAGGCCGCCGAGCGGGGCCTGGTCCGGGTCGAGGGCGAGGGGCTGCCCGCGCGCGGCCGCCGCGCCGCCGGCCACCTCTTCGTGCGCCTCACCGCCCAGCCGGGCCTCGCCGACAGCGCCGCCCTGGCCCTCCTCCGCCGCTTCGCCGCCGCCTGGGCGGCATAGCGCCCCGCGCCGCAGGCGCGATCTCGTAGAACCGCGGAAAACGCGGAATGGCGCGGAAGAGGCCATCTCTGCTGCGCCTTCTGCGCTTTCTGTGTTTTCCGCGGTTTGAATGCTTAGGCGCTGACGCGGCTTCGCGGCCGAGGCTCCCGCGACCGCCCCGGTCAAGCTGGTCCAGTTCTTGCTTAACTGTACACAACGCAAGGAGGACCTCATGGCCATCGACGGCATTGGCGCGTTGCTTTCGTTGGGCGCGCCGCTGGCGACCAAGCAGACCGACCAGCTAGGGCAAGCCGACAGCAAGAAGACCCAGACGCCCGCCGAAGCGGCGAAGGCGCGGGCAGAGGCGGCCAAGGCCAGGCAGGACGCCGAGCTGGCTTCCATCCGGGAGAAGGGCATCTACGCCTACGCCCAGGAGCAGAAATTCGAGGCCCTGAAGAAGAAGATTGAGGAAGAGCTCAAGAAGGAGCAGGGCGTCGACGGCAACGGCAAGATCGTCGGCGATCCGGACACCCAGGGCACGGACCAGACCTCCTTCGAGGCCGAGGTCGCGCGCCGCCTGCAGAAGGCGATGGAAGAGGCCATGACCACCGAGGCGAAGAAGGCGGCCGAGGACGGCAAGCCCGCCCAGCCGATGATCATCGACATCAGCGTCTGACTACAGCCGGTGGCGCTGGCGCCACTCGTCGCGGGTCATTTCCCAATAGACCGAGCGTCGTGTGGTCCCGTCGGGCCGCACACCCTCGCGCTCGCCCATGCGCCGGAAGCCGGCGGCGTCGATGCCCTTCTGCGAGCGGACGTTGTCCAGCGCCGCGGTCAGGCACATCAGCCGCACGCCCAGGGTCTCGAAGATCCAGCCGAAGGTGTGGGCCATGCCCGGCCCGCCCTGGCCCCTTCCCTGCAGGTCGGCACGCATGGCCCCGGCAAGCTCTGCCGAGGAATGCTCGGGCCACACCGTGATGCGCGAATAGCCGGCCACCTCGCCGGCGGGGTCCACATGCACCAGCAGCAGCGCCTCGCCGGCCAGCGCCTGGGCTTGGTTCTCGGTCACCCAGCGGGTGATGCTGTCCTCGTCGATCGGCCGCGGCAGGTCGTAGATCGGCCCCGACACCCGCTCGTCGGCCAGCATGCGCGTCAGGCTGGGCACGTGCTTCAGCTCGGCCCGCGCGCGGCCCATGCCCAGGACGGAAACGTCGGCGTTGCGCACCGCCTCGCGGATCGCCTCGGCCTCGGCTTCCGGGGCGTGGATCACGGTTTTCGGCGGGGCGCTCATGAGGCCGCCAGGCGCTCCAGCGCCTCCCCGTCCAGGCGCCGGACGGTCCGGTCCGTCATCGCGTCGGCGCCCAGGCTGTCGTAGAATTCGATCGACGGCGTGTTCCAGTTGAGCACCGTCCACTCCAGCCGCCCCAGCTCGGCGTCGACGCACCGCTGGGCCAGCTTGCGCAGCAGCGCCTTGCCGGCGCCTGCGCCGCGCGCGACCGGCCGCACGAACAGGTCCTCAAGGTAGATTCCCGCCTGCCCGCGGAAGGTCGAGAAATTGTAGAACCACAGCGCGAAGCCCACCGGCTCCCCATCCGCCTCGGCGATCTCGCAGAAGCTGCGCGGGTTCTCCCCGAACAGGTCGCGCCGGATGTCGGCCTCGGTGGCCTCGACCTCGTGCAGCAGCCGCTCGTACTCCGCCAGCTCGCGGATGAACGACACGATCAGGGGCGCGTCGGCGATGGTCGCCACCCGGACAGTCACGCTCATGTCGTAAACCTAGGCGCTGCCCCCGCGTCAGGCCAAGCCCCTCGACGCAGCGCGCCGCAGGCGCTGTAATGTTTGACCACGAACCACACGAACCACACGGACCCGGGGCTGCACCGCCTGAGATCAGCTTGGTCCGTTCGTGTGGTTCGTGGTTGCATATTGCGGCGCTCACGCGCCGCTGCGGCTGGGGCTCTCCGAGAAGCTAAAGCCGCACGCCCGTCGTCTCTTCCGACACGGCCCACAAGCGCTCGGCGGCTTCCGGATCCAGCGCGTGCGGCAGGACGCCTTCGAAAGGCGTGGCTTCGGACCAAGGGGCGGCCTGGGCGCAGTTCTCCAGGTAGAGGCCGCCCACGCCCTCCAGCTCCTCGCCGAGGGCCGCCCACACGCTGGTGGAGGCGCCCTGCTCGGTGGACTTGAAGCGGTCGTTGATCTTGCCGGCCTCGTTCATCCAGCCGAAGGCGATCATCTCCTCCCGCGGCAGGTGGCGCTGCAGCGGCGTCATGATCCCGCCCGGCATCACCGCGTTGGCGGTCACGCCCAGGTCGGCGAACCGCTGGTGGAAGCCCACGGCGAAGAGCGCGTTGGCCGTCTTCGACTGCCCATAGGCCTCCCATTTGTCGTACGGCCGCTGGCGGTAGTGGATGTCGTCGAAGTGGACGCCGCTGCGGCGATGGCCGATCGACGACAGCGAGACCAGGCGGGTGGCCCGCCCCTCCTCGGCCGCGTTCATCAGCCCGCGCGCCAGCAGCACCGACAGCACGAAGTGGCCGAAGTGGTTGGTGCCGACCTGCATCTCCAGGTCCTGGGCCGTGTAGCTCTGCGGGCAGGCCATGACGCCGGCGTTGTTGATCAGGATATCGAGCGGCTTGTCGCCCCAGGCGCTGGCGAAGGCCGCCACCGAGGCCAGGTCCGACAGGTCCAGCCTGCCCACCGAGACCTTGCCGGGCGCCGTCTTGTGAATGTCGGCGGCGGTCGCCTCGCCGGCCTCCACGCTGCGGACGGCCAGCATCACCTCGGCCCCGGCCTCGGCCAGCGCCCGGGCGGTCTCGACGCCGATGCCCGAGGCGCCGCCGGTCACGATGGCCGAGACGCCGTTCAGGTCATGGCCGGCCGCGACCTCGCGGGCGGTGGACGAATAGCCGAAGTCCGAGGTGATGCGGTCGCCCACGGTCAGGCGCCGACCTTGCTGAAGTCGGGCGCGCGCTTCTCGGCGAAGGCGGCCAGGGCCTCCTTGGTCTCGGCCGAGCGGAGCTGGGCGGCGAAGATCTTGCCCTCCTCCTCCATCTTGGCGCTGATCGCCGCGGGGCTGCGCATCAGGCCCTTGGTGGCCTTCACGGCCGTGGGCGCGCGGGCGGCGACGGCCTCGGCGGCGGCGCGGGCCTTGGCGCGCAGCTCGGCGGCCGGCACGGCGGCGTTGGCGATGCCCCAAGCCGCGGCTGTCTTGCCGTCCACCGCCTCGTTCAGCACGAACATCGAAAACGCCCGCGCATGGCCGATGCGCTGCGGCAGCAGCATCGAGGACGCGGCCTCGGGCACCAGGGCCAGGTTCACGAAGGGGGTGGTCAGCAGCGCATCCTCGGCCACATAGACCAGGTCGCAGTGCAGCAGCATGGTCACGCCCACGCCCACCGCGCGGCCGTGCACCGCCGCCACGATCGGCGTCTTGGCCCGCGCCAGCGCCGCCAGCAGCGGGTTGCCGCCCTCGCGCGCATTGTTGGCCTGCGGGTCGCCCGCATTGACGGCGGCGAAGTCGCCCAGGTCGTTGCCGGCGGTGAAGATGTCGCCGTTGGCCTGGATCAGCACGCAGCGGATCGAGGGGTCCTCGCTGGCCCGGTCGATGCCGTCGCCCAGGCCCTGGTACATGGCCCGCGTCAGCGCGTTCTTCTTGTCCGGGCGGTTGATGGTCAGGGTCAGGACGCCGCCCTCGACCTCGCTCAAAATGTGATCCGTCATTCCGTTTTCGGCCACAATAGGCCGCCTTCTCGCTGAAATTCCCACCGCTACGCTGAACTTAGGCTGCGGCCCGATACCAGTCGACGCCGTTCTGATCCCGCTCGCGCACGGCATGTCCGCGGGCGATCAGGCAATTCAGATGGGCGAGGCTCTCGCCCGTCGCCAGCCCCAGCAGGTTCTCGTCGATCTTGCGGCGGAACAGGACGTGGAAGACGTCGACCACCCGCCTGGGCTCGGCCAGCAGGTCGCGCAGCCGCACCAGCCCCCGCTCGTGGCCGCCGACCAGGTGATCGATGCGGGCGTGCAGGCCGTGGAACGGGTCGTTGTGCGCCGGCAGCACCAGCACGTCGTCCGGCACCTTGGTCTTGATGCGCGTCAGCGAGGTGATCCAGTCGGTCAGCGGGTCGCCATCGGGCTCGGTCGGGAACACCGACACGTTCGACGAGATCTTGGGCAGCACCTGGTCGCCGGAGATCATCAGCTTCAGGTCGGGGCAGTAGAGGCTGGCGTGCTCGGGGCTGTGGCCCGAGCCCACCACCACGCGCCACATGTGGTCGCCGATGGTCACCTCGTCGCCGTCGTTCAGCCGGCGGAAACTGTCGGGCAGCGCGTAGAGCCCACGGCCGAAGCCGCCGAACTTGGCGCGGTAGTTCTCCAGCGCGTCCTCGTCCCAGCCCGCGGCCTTGAAGAAGGCCAGGGCGTCGGCCGGCGCCTCGCGGCCGGTGTCGGCCGCCAGCGAGCGGCACGTGACGAACTCCAGCCGGGTGATCCACAGCCGCGCGTCGAACTTGCGGGTGAGGTAGCCGGCCATGCCGATATGGTCGGGGTGCATGTGGGTGACGAACACCCGCGTCACGGGCTTGCCCTCCAGCGGGCCCTTCAGCGCCGCACGCCAGGCGTTGCGGCTCTCCAGCCCGCCCAGGCCGGTGTCGACGATGGCCCAGCCCCAAGCCCCGCCTGGCATCTCTTCGCGGATCGCCCAGACGTTGATGAAGGCCAGCGCCCCGCCCAGCGGCATCCGCATCCACTTCACGCCGGGCGCGATGTCGACGGCCTCGCCCGGCTTCGGCCCGTGCTCGAACGGATAGACCAGCTTCGGCCGATGGCTTTCCCAGCCGCCCTGTTCGATCCCGTCCCGCAACGCCCCACTCCCACTGTTCCCGCCCATTATCCGGCGGGGACGCTAGGGAGGGCAATTGCCTTGTCGACGCGGGGCGGCTTGCGCCCGGGTCGGCCGCCTGAAACGGTGTCGTCCGCGCCCCTGCCGAAGCCGCCCTCACCCATGCTCCTGCCGACCTTCGCCTTCGACGCCAGCGAGCTGCCCGGGGACGAGCAGTTCGCCGCCTTCGCGGCCCACGTGGCGAACTCGCGCTGCACGCGGCCGGTCGACCACGGCCCGTTCCTCGCCAAGGTCCGCTTCTGGATGATGGACCCGCTGCTGATCTCGGATCATCGGCTGGGGGCGTTCTCGTTCGAGCGCGACGAGGCCATGGTCCGCGCGACCCCAGCCGACCACTATTCGCTCGTCATCCTGCTGGACGGGACCATGCGGTTCCCGCGGCCCGGCGGCGACCTGCTGGTGGAGGCGCCCGGCGCCAGCCTGACCGACCTGCGGCGCCCCGAGACGATGCACGCGAGCGAGAACCACACGATCCAGATCCAGATCGCCCGCTGGTTCCTGGACGAGGCCCTGCCGCCCGTGGACGTCCACGGGCCCCTGCCCCAGACCCCTGCGGTCAAGGTGCTGGTCGACTTCGTGGCGGCGCTCGCCCCTCGCCTGCCGGAACTGCCGGCCACCAGCGGCCCGCCGATGGCGCGGGTGATCCGCGACCTCCTCGCCAACGCCTTGGTCGGCATGCCGCCCCGGGCCGATCCGAGCGACGGTCGTCAGCCCGCGCGGCAGAAGGTGATCCGCTATATCGAGGCCCAGCCGATGGGCCGGCTCGACCTCGACCACCTGTGCCAGGCGCTGGGCCTCAGCCGCGCCTCGCTGGGCCGGGCGTTCAAAGGGGACGGCGGGGTTCTGGCCTACGACCGCCGCCGGCGCCTGCTGGCCCTGCACAGCCGGCTGTCCGACACCACCGAGACCCGCAGCGTCGCCGAGCTGGGCTATGCCTATGGCTTCCCCGACAACGCCCACCTCAGCCGGGTCTTCCGCGAGACCTTCGGCTATGCGCCCTCCGAGGTCCGCCGACAGGTCGCCGGCGTCATGCCCCACGTCGCCGAGCCGGGCAGCCTGGCCGACGTCTACAAGACGGCGCTGCGCAATCTGTCCTGAAGTCTGACGATCCCGGTCAACTCTTTGACGCGGACGCGCAACCGCCCGTTGCGCGGTCTCACTAGCCTCGCGCGCAGGGCTTTCACGTTCAGGATTTCGATCATGCGCCTGCATCTCGCGTTCGCCGCGGCCGCCGCCGCCGGCTGCCTTGCGTCTCCCGCTTCGGCCGCGCTCGTCGCGCGCGACGGGGGCATGTTCTACGACACCGTCCTCGACATCACCTGGTCCAGCGACACCAACTTCGCCAAGACCATCGGCTGGTCCGATACGGGCATGGTCACCCAGCAGACCGCCAACTACCTGACGACCATGTTCTACTACGTGAACCCGGAGACCGGCGTCTTCTATAACGATTGGCGCCTGCCGACACTCGGGCCGGACACGGACGATTTCAACGCCTTCCTGCCGGGGTCGAACGGCCGGCTGCCGAACGGCCAGGGCGCCACCGGCACGGGCTGGGGCGCGCCAGGCGACAGCGGCCTCTATTCCGAGCTGGGCTGGATGTACTACGCGAACCTGGGCGGCCTTCCGCGCTGCGAGGCCGTGGGCGACGAGCCCTGCGAGTTCAATCCGAACTACGGCCTGCCGCACGCCACCGGTCCGTACGACAAGGGGCCCTTCACCGACCTGCAGCTCGACTTCTACTGGACCGACCACAAGGCCGTGAACGCCAACGCCTACTGGGCCTTCACCTTCGCGGACGGCAACCAGAACCCCCGCGCGCCCAACGGCGCCCCGGAGGGCGTCGCCTATGTCTGGCTGGTGCACGATGGCGATATCGCCGCCGCCTTACCGGGCGCACCTGTCCCCGAACCATCCGCCTGGGCCCTGATGATCGCGGGCTTCGGCCTGGCCGGTGCGGCCTTGCGCCGCCGCCCGACGATGGCCTAGGCAGGCAGCGCCGGAGCGTACTGCGCCACCCATCTGCGGAACACGCCGGGGTCGGACAGGCCCGCCTGCTGGGCGGCGACCTTGCCGCCGGCGAAGCAGAACAGGGCCGGGATGCCCTGGACGCGGAAGCGCTGGGCCAGCTCGGGGTTGGCGTCGACGTCCACCTTGATGAACCGGGCCCGCGGTTCCAGTTCGGCCGCCGCACGCTCGAAGATCGGCGCCACCGCGCGGCAGGGCCCGCACCAGGCGGCCCAGAAGTCCACAACCAGCGGCAGGTCGCTCCTGGCCAGGTGCTTGTCGAACCGCGCGCCGTCCAGCGCCACCGGGGCGCCGGTGAACAGCGCCCTTTGGCATTTCCCGCATTTCGCGCCGTCGCCCAGCCGCTCGGCGGGCAGGCGGTTGGTGGCGTCGCAGTGCGGACACACCACATGCAAGGCGTCGGGCATGGGACCTCCTCGCGGACCTCCTACATCTGACAACGCCGCGGCCGCCGTTCGGTTGAATGACGCCGCGTCCGCAGGCTAGCTGTGATGCAACGAAAGCGAGGAGACGACCATGGGCCAGATCAAAGACCGCGCGGATTCAGCCCTGGCCGCCCGGCTGGACCCTGTCGTCGAGTCCGCCCTGGCCGAGGGCCGGGTCGCCGGGGCCGTCGTGCTGGTGGGCCGCAAGGGCGAGCGCGTCTACGCCCGCGCCGCCGGCAAGTCCGACCTGGAGACCGGCCGCGATATGACGCTGGACACCATCTTCCGCGCCTCATCGCTGACCAAGCCCATGGTCACGGCCGCGGTGCTGTCGCTGGTGGAGGACGGTATCGTCGGCCTGGACGACCCGGTCACCCGCTACCTGCCCGACTTCCAGCCCAAGTGGGACGGCCAGGTCCCGACCATCACCCTGCGCCAGCTGCTCACCCACACCGCCGGGCTCTCCTACGGATTCATGCAGCCGAACGACGGGCCCTACCTGAAGCTGGGCGTCTCGGACGGCATGGACCAGCCGGGCCTGGGCTTCCCCGAGGAGCTGAAGCGGATCACGGAGGCGGGCCTGTTCTTCCCGCCGGGCGCGGCGTGGCTCTATTCCGTGGGCCTGGACGTCCTGGGCGCGGCGATCGAGGAGGCCACCGGCCGCAGCCTCGGCCAGGTGGTCGCCGACCGGGTCACCGGCAAGCTGGGCCTCAGCGACACCGGCTTCCATGTCAGCGACCGCTCGCGCCTGGCCAAGGCCTATGCCGACGGGCCGCCGCCGAAGCCGATGGGCGCGACCCACACCGTGCCGTTCGCCGAACTGTCCGGGATCAAGTTCGCCCCCGACCGCATCTTCGACCCCGGCTCGTTCCCGTCGGGCGGCGCAGGCATGGCCTGCAGCCCCACCGATTTCCACACCTTCCTCGAAGCGATCCTGCACGGCGGCGCGCCGGTGGTGAGCGCCGAGACCGCCCAGGCGATGATGACCAACCAGACGGGCGAGCGCGCCATCGTCACCAGCGGCCCCGGCTGGGGCTTCGGCTTCGGCGGCGCGGTGATGCTGGACCCGGCGGCGTCGGGTTCGCCCCTGCCGGCCGGCGCCTGGATGTGGGGCGGCGTCTACGGCCATAGCTGGTTCGTCGACCCGGCCAGCCGGACCACCGTCGTGCTGATGACGAACACCTCCACCGAAGGCATGAGCGGGCGGCTGTCGCAGGAGGTGTTCGCGGCGGTGGCGAGCGCCCTCTGACACCTTGCCCGGCGGCGCGTCGCGGGGAATAGTCCGCCCCTTCTCGGGGAGGCTTATCGATGATCAGGTTCGCCGCGGCGCTCGCCGCCGTCACGCTCTCGGCCGGCGCGGCCCAGGCCCAGGCGCCTGCCGCCAAGCCCCAGCCCGGCGAAGCGGCCTTCCGCTCGCTCTACAAGGAGCTGGTGGAGACCAACACCACCTTCTCGGCGGGGAGCTGCACGCTGGCCGCCGAGCGGATGGCCGCGCGCCTGAAGGCCGCCGGGTTCGCCGACGGCGACATCACCCTCTTCACCCCGCCCGACAAGCCGAAGGACGGCGGCGTGGTGGCCGTGCTGCCCGGCAAGGACCCCAAGGCCAAGGCGATCCTGCTGCTGGCCCACATCGACGTGGTCGAGGCCAAGCGCGAGGACTGGGAGCGCGACCCGTTCACGCTGGTCGAGGAGAACGGCTACTTCTACGCCCGCGGCTCGTCCGACGACAAAGCCCAGGCCGCCATCTGGACCGACCTCCTGATCCGCCTGAAGCAGGAGGGCTTCAAGAACACCCGTCCGATCAAGGTGGCGCTCACCTGCGGCGAGGAAGGCGGCGGCCAGGTCAACGGCGCCCGCTGGCTGGCCGAGAACCGCCGCGACCTGATCGACGCGGCTTTCGCCCTGAACGAGGGGGCCGGCGGCGCCCTGGACGCGGCGGGCGGCAAGCCCGTGGTCCACAACATCCAGGCCGGCGAGAAGACCTCGGTGGGCTTCATCCTGGAGACCACCAACCCCGGCGGCCACTCCTCGCGCCCGGTGCCGGACAACGCCATCTACCACGTGGCCCGCGCGGTCGACCGGATCTCGCAGTACGAGTTCCCGGTCCAGCTCAACGACACGACCCGCGCCTACTTCACCAAGATGGCCAAGGTGCAAGGCGGCGAGATGGGCGCGGCCATGACGGCCATCGTGGCGAACCCGCAGGACAAGGCGGCCTACGCCACCCTGTCCAAGGATCCCAACCTGCACGCCATTCTGGGCACCACCTGCGTGGCCACCCGGTTCGACGCGGGCCACGCGAACAACGCGCTGCCCCAGCGCGCGCGGGCCATCATCAACTGCCGCATCTTCCCCGGCACGACGCGGGAGGAGGTGCGCCAGACCCTGATCAAGCTCGCCGCCGACCCCGCCGTCTCGGTCACCCAGTACGGCGACGGCCGCAGCGAGGCCACGGTCGGCGCGCCGCCGCTGACGCCCAACGTCCTGGCCCCCATCGAGAAGGTGTCGGCCGAGATGTGGCCGGGGATCCCGGTGGTTCCCCTGCTCCAGGCCGGCGGCACTGACGCCCCGCCGCTGATCGCGGTGGGCATCCCCACCTACGGCGTCTCTGGCATCTTCTACGACCCCGACCTGGGCCGCCTCCATGGCCTGAACGAACGGGTCGGCGTGAAGCAGCTGCTGGATGCTCGCGAGTTCAGCTACCGGCTCGTGAAGATCTACGCCCAGGCCAAATGACCGGGGCGACGTGACCGCCGTCCGCCTCTGGATCGCCGCCAGCCACGACGCCGCCCACCGCAACGGCGGCTGGGCGTTCGTGCGCGCCGGCCTGGGCGAGCCCATGGGCTGGGCGGGCGGCGACCGGCGCACGACGCGGTCGCGGACGATCCTGTCGGGCTTCCTGGCCGCGCTGCAGGACCTGCCCGCCGACGCGACCCTGGCCGTCGTCGCACCCCGCGCCGACGCGCTGATCCTGCACACCCTGCTGAAGCCGCCGGAGAAGCCGCCCGAGGACGATCTCGACCTGCGGGCGGTGCTGGGCAAGGCGCTGGAGGGCCGGACGTGGACCCTGGCCGTGGGCGATCCGGCCGGCCCGACCCCGGCCGCCTTCGCCGCCGCCTGGTCCGAGACCGCCAGCGGTAAGGCCAAGATGGGCGGCGCGTTCCAGATCGCGATCCCCAAGACCAACGTGGCCAAGGCGAAGGGGCTTTAGGCCCCGCGCCGGAGCCTCAAGGGATCTCGCTCATCCAGACCCGCAGCGCACGCAGGAACGGCAGCGCCTCGCGGAACTCCTTCTGGGTGAAGCCCTCGCGCAGCTTCTCGGCCTTGGGCCGGATCGCCGCCATGGCGCGGCCATAGGCTTCCCAGCCGTCGGCGGTCATGCGCACGCGCTTCTTCCGCCGGTCGGCCGCACAGACCTCGACCGTGATCTGCTTCGTGCGTTCCAGGCGCTGCAGCGTGTTGGTGATGGCGCCCGGCGTCATCTTCAACGCCTGGGCGATGCCCGCCGGCGTCAGGTCCTCGCCCCGCCGGGCGATGAGGTTCAGCACCTCGTACTGCGGATAGGTCAGCCCCACCGGAAGGGCCCGCGAGATCGCCGTGCGCACGCCGTGCTCGATCAGGCTGATCTCGTCGAAGACCTGGACTTCCGGATGTTCCTCGATCACCGCCCCCATGGGCTCCTCCTGCGAATCGCCGGCAGGGAAACCATCTGCTTCAATCTTGAACGAATTCTTTCGACATCGAAGCAATCCACCAAAGCCGCTCCGCGAGCGCCCCCGCGCGCCCGCGCATATCCCTACCTCGCGGCCAAGCGCGTCCCTTACCTGCAGCCTTACCTGAGATGGTGTCGCCCCCAGCCCACGACAAGTACGCGTATGCGCTGACTGCAATTGATCGAATGAGCGCATTTGATCATTGACGCGATCATAAGTGATCATTAGCGTTCGAAGTCGCGCATCGGCGATAGGGCTTGCGCATCAGATCAAGAACATCGCGTCACGTCAGAGGGCGCGGGGGGAAACACCATGGGCTATGACCTCACCACGCGCGGGCGCGGCTGGACCGTTTCCGCGAGTCTGCTTGCGCTCATCCTGGCGACGCCTGCCCTGGCGCAGCCCGCTTCCGGCGCCGCCGACGACAAGTCGGCCGAGACCGTCGAGGAGGTGGTGGTCACCGGCACCCTGATCCCGGGCATCGCGCCCGTGGGCACCAATGTGGTCGGCCTCTCCAAGGACGACGTGATCGCCACCGGGGCGAACTCGTCCAACGACATCCTGAACTCGATCCCGCAGATCGGCGCCTTCTCCACCGTGCAGATCGGCACGGCCCAGATCGGCCTGCCCATCGTGCGACCCAACATCCGCAACCTGGGCGCCTCGGGCGGCGCGACCACCCTGGTGCTGCTCAACGGCAACCGCCTGGTGGGCGCGGGCGTGCTGCAGACCACGGTCGACCCGTCGATCATCCCGCCTTCGGCCATCGAGCGGGTCGAGGTGGTGCCGGACGGCGGCTCGTCGGTCTACGGCTCGGACGCCATCGGCGGCGTCGTCAACTTCATCACCCGCACCAAGTTCGACGGCGTGGAGGCCACGGGCCGCTACGGCACGGCCGACAACCTCAAGGTCGTCGACGCCACGGTCACCGCGGGCAAGAGCTGGGAGACCGGCTCGGCGATGATCTCCTATGCCTACACGTGGCACGACAACCTGCAGGGGATCGACCGCGACTACGTCAGCCAGTACCGGCCCGGCAAGGGCGGGACCGACTTCCGCGGCACCTCGTGCGCGCCCGGCAACATCACGATCGGCGCCACCACCTACGCCCTGCCCGGCCGCGTCGCCGGCTCGCTGAACCGCTGCGACACCTCGGACTACGCCGACATCTATCCGCGGGAGGAGCGCAACAGCCTCTACGCCGCCGTCCGCCAGCAGCTCTCGGACAACCTCGACCTGGAGGTCACCTCCTACTGGTCGCGCCGGGTCACCGAGACGCTCAGCGCCCAGACCAGCCTGACCGGCACGATCACCGCGGCCAACCCCTACTACCGGCCCATCGGCGCCGAGCTCAGCCAGAACGTCGCCTATTCGCTGGACGACGCCCTGGGCCACAGCCTGACCGGCAAGTCGACCTTCGAGTCCTACGGGATCACCCCGAAGCTGACAGCCAAGCTGGGCGACAACTGGCGGGTCACCGCCACCGGCAACTTCGGCCACTCGAACAACGTCGTGCACGAGTACACGATCGACACCGTGGCCGCGACGGCCGCCCTGGCCGGCACGACCACGGCCACGGCGCTGAACCCCTACAGCCCGGCCGCCACCAACCCGGCGGTGCTGGCCAACATCGCCAACTTCGACAACTTCGGCTCGGCCCGCCAGGACATGGACCAGGTGCGCGTCGTGGCCGACGGCACGCTGTTCGCCGCGCCGGGCGGCGACGCCAAGCTGGGCGTGGGCGCCGAGTACTTCCGCGAGAAACTGTCCTCGACCATCGCGCTGGACAAGATCGGCGTGCGCACTGCCGCCAGCCGCTCGTCGGCCTCGCGCGAGGTCGTCGCGGTGTTCGGCGAGATCCTGGTGCCGCTGGTGAGCGAGGCGGCGTCCCGCCCCGGCCTGCGCGGCTTCGACCTCTCGGCCTCGATCCGCCGCGACGACTACAACGACGTTGGCGCCACCACGAACCCGAAGGTGGGCTTCAACTACCGGCCGTTCGAGGACTTCACGATCCGCGGCAACCTGGGAACCTCGTTCCACGCGCCCAGCCTGGCCGACACCACCAACACCGCCGACTCCCGCGCGGTGATCCTGCAGGTCAGCCCCTTCCGGCCCGCCACCAGCCCGATCACCGACCTGTTCCGCCCGACCGTGGTCCTGGCCGGTGGCAACCCAGGCCTAACGCCCGAGACGGCCGACACCTGGTCGCTGGGCTTCGAATGGGCGCCGCAGCAGGTGGCCGGCCTGAACGTCAGCGCCACCTTCTGGAATGTGAAGTTCAAGAACGCCATCGGCCTGGCGCCCTTCACCCAGCCGACCCTGTTCTCGGATCCGAACTACGCCGGGTTCTACGTGACCAACCCCACGCTGGCGCAGCTCAGGGCCCTGGTCGGCAGCCTGGCCCTGAACGGCGCGCCCAGCCTGGAGAGCCTCTACATCGGCCGTTCGCCGTTCATCGTCATCGACGCGCGCCGCAACAACCTGGGCGCCATCCACACCAACGGCATCGACTTCGCCGCCAGCTACGTGCGGCCGGTGAGCTTCGGCACGATCTCGGCCGACATCTCGGGCACCTACACCCTGAAGCGGAAGACCCAGGCCATCGCCGGCGGCGCCTTCACCGACGCCCTGGACAACGGGACCGGCAAGCTGGCGTTCGTCGCCTCGGCCGGCGCCACGTCGGGCCCGTTCGTCGCCCGCGCCACCCTGAACGTCCGCGGCAAGTACCCGGTGCTGGGCCTCACCAACCAGACCGAGGTGAAGGCCTTCAAGACCGTCGACCTGTTCCTCGGCTACGATCTGAAGAGCGTGAGCATCGCCGACGACGTGATGCTGACCCTCAACGTCGACAACCTGTTCAACGAGGACCCGCCGTTCATCAACACCAGCACCGGCTACGCCAACGGCGGCACGCTGGGACGGCTGGTGAGCGTCGGGGTGCGTACGAGGTTCTGATGCGGGCGACCCGGCGGACGATCACCCTGGGGCTGGGCGCGGCGATCCTCGCCGCCCCGGCCTGCGCCCAGCAGCCGGCGGCCATCGCGCCGACGATCCCGCTGTGGCCCAACGGCGCCCCCGCCGGTCCCCTCGTCTGGAACAAGCCCGAGACGGACGCGTCGCAGCCGCCCTTTGGCCGCATCGTCCGCAACGTGGCCCAGCCGTCGCTGGAGGTCTTCCTCCCCGATCCCAAGGCCGCCAGGGGCGCCGCGGTGATCGTCGCCCCCGGCGGCGGCTTCCACATGCTCTCCATCGAGAGCGAGGGCCGTGCGGTGGCCCGCTGGCTGAATTCCCTGGGCATAGCGGCCTTCGTGCTGAAGTACCGGCTGCTGCCCACCGGCGACGAATTCCCGATGTCGCTGATCCGCGTGCTGCAGAACCCGGCCGGCCTGCCCCAGGCGATCGCGCCGCTCCGCCCCCTGGCCACCGCCGACGGCGAACAGGCCGTCCGCCTGGTCCGGAGCCGTGCGCGCGAGTGGGGGCTGAAGCCCGACCGCATCGGCATGATGGGCTTCTCCGCCGGCGGCGCCGTGACGGTCTGGACGATCCTCGCCCAGCACGCCGACAGCCGGCCCGACCTGGCGATGACCATCTATCCCGGCGCTCTGCCCGCCGAGATCACCGCTCCGGCCGACGCCCCGCCGCTGTTCGCCCTGGTGGCCGAGGACGACCGCCTGGCCGTGGGCGACACCCGGCGCCTGGCCGCCGCCTGGACGGCCCGCGGCCTGCCCGTGGAGCTGACCACCTACCCCAGCGGCGGCCACGGCTTCGGCATGAACAAGGCCGGCAAGCCCACCGACGAATGGACCGTGAAGGCCGAAGCCTGGCTGCGCGCCCGTGGCTGGCTCGCGAAATAGGAGAGCATCGATGAAGCGGTTCCTGCAGGGCGCGGCGGTCTGCGCCCTCATCGGCGGGGCCGGCCCGGCCGCGGCGGCCACCTGCGAGGGCCTGGCCGGCATGGCCCTGCCCGACGGCCGCGTGGAGAGCGCGGTCGCCACCAAGTCCTCCGACATGATCGCCCTGGGTGGGACCATGCCCGGCCTGCCCGCCGGCGCGGCGTTCTGCCGGGTGAAGGCGACGCTGAAGCCCACGCCCGGCTCCGACATCAAGGTCGAGGTCTGGCTGCCGCCGGCCGAGACCTGGAACGGCAAGCTGCTGGGCGCCGGCAACGGCGGCTACGGCGGCGGCTTCGGCAGCCCGTTCCTCACCATGCGCGGCGGCGTCACCCGCGGCTACGCGGCGGCGGGCACCGACATGGGCCACACCTCGGCCACCGACATCGACGCCAAATGGGCGCTGAACCAGCCCGAGAAGATCAAGGACTTCGGCTACCGCGCCAACCACGTCACGGCCGAGGCGGCCAAGGCCCTGGTCGCCGCCTACTACGGCGCCCCGCAGAAGCGCGCCTATTTCCACGGCTGCTCCGACGGCGGCCGCGAGGCGCTGATGGAGGCCCGCAAGTTCCCGGCCGACTACGACGCCATCATCGCCGGCGCGCCCGCCTCGCCCTGGACCGGCCTGATGTCAGCCTTCATGTGGAACGACCGGCTGGCCACCCGCCCCGGCGGCGCGATCCCGAACGCCAAGCTCGCCCTCGTCACCAAGGCCGTGATGGCCCAGTGCGACGCGCTGGACGGCGTGACCGACGGCGTGCTGGAGGACCCGCGCGCCTGCCGCTTCGATCCCGCCCAGCTGCAGTGCAAGGCCGGCGACGGTCCCGACTGCCTGACGCCCGGCCAGGTCGAGACCGTCCGCGGCCTCTACCAGGGCCCGCGGACCAAGGCCGGCAAACAGCTCTTCTCCGGCTTCCCGGCCGGCGGCGAGGGCGTGCCCGGCGCCTGGGACATGTGGATCACCGGCCCGAACGCCCAGCACGGGCGCTTCGCCACCGAGTTCTTCCGCTACATGGTCTATTCCGATCCAGCCTGGACCGGCGGGGCCTTCGACCTCGACCGCGACCACGCCCGCGCGCTGAAGGCTTTCGGCGGGATCCTGGACTCCGCCGACCCCGATCTTTCCGCCTTCCAGGCCCGCGGCGGCAAGCTCCTGATGTACCACGGCTGGGCCGACGCCGCGATTCCGGCGGGCAACACGGTCGGCTACTACGAGGCCGTCCGCGGCAAGCTGGGCGCGGCCAAGGCCGACCCGTTCATCCGCCTCTTCATGGTCCCCGGCATGTCCCACTGCCTGGGCGGCCCCGGCCCCAATGTCTTCGACGTCCTGGGCGCGCTGGACGGCTGGCGCGAGAGCGGCGTGGCGCCCGAGACGCTGGTGGCGAAGAAGACCGACAACGACATCTTCGGCTACCTGGGCTTCCCGGCGAAGACGCTCCGCACCCGCCCGCTCTGCGCCTATCCGAAGGTCGCCCGCTGGACCGGCCAGGGCTCCACCGACGACGCCGCCAACTTCCGGTGCGAGGGGCCGAAGCGCTGACTGAAAAGTATGGCTCTTCGACGCCAGCGGCGCGCGAGCGCCGCAATATCCGACCACGGACCACACAGACCACACGGACGGATCAGGTCGGCCAAATGCGGTGCAGCCGCTAGTCCGTGTCGTCCGTGTGGTCCGTGGTTCAAGAGTGATAGCGCCTGCGGCGCGCAGTGAGCTGGCCAGCGAAGCGCGACCGTCAACGCCCCGCGATGATCAGCTTCACGCCGGCGCGTTCGATGTACTGGGCGCAGGCGTCGGGGAGGCCGTCGTCGGTGATGACGGTGGAGATCTCCTCCAGGGCGCACAGCACCTGGCCGGCGGGCGCCTCGAACTTGCTCGAGTCCACCAGCAGGATGATCTGGTCCGCCCGCTGCAGCAGCCGCCGCTCGGCCTGGATCAGCAGGGTGTCGATCTGCATCAGCCCGTGCCGGCCCACGGCCGCCGCGCCCAGGAACATCTTCGAGGCGCGATAGCGGCTGGCGCCGTCCTCGTCGAAGGCCGACAGCACGATGTTCTGCTCGCGGAACACCGTGCCGCCGGGAATCCAGATCTGGGTGTTCGCCTGGGGCAGTAGCGCGCTGACGATGTGCAGCGACGTGGTCAGCACCGTCAGGCCGAGATCGTCCAGGTGCGGGCACATCCGCAGCGTCGTGGACCCGCCGTCGATGATCACCGCCTCGCCGGGCGAGCACAGCCCCGCGGCCGCGCGGCCGATGGCTTCCTTCTCCGCCGCGTGGCGCCCCAGGTTCTCGTGGAACGGCACGCCGGCCAGGTGGGGCCCGTCCGACCGGGCCGTGGCCAGCCGCGCGCCGCCGCGCACGCGCTCGATCCGCCCCGCGCCGGCCAGCCGCTCCAGGTCGCGCCGCAGGGTCGCGGGCGAGGCGTCCAGCCGCTGGTCCAGTTCCTGGAAGCCGATGAACCCGCGCTCCTCGAGCAGCTGCAGGATCAGCTGCTCACGTTCGGCCGCGTGCATGAGGTCTCCTGCGGATCATCCGGCGCCCATTTCCGCTGCTTTGGCGACCGATAGCAACCAACTGTAACCGGAGTCGCTCAGACGATACCTGCGCCCAGGCCCACGGGCTTGCGTTCCTGCGCCTTGCGCTCGCGCCAGCCGCTGGCCCGGTACAGCGCTAGTGGATCAGCCGCCCCGCCCGCCTCGATCCGCGCCATGGCCAGGATCGGCGAGACGTCCACCTGATAGGCGCGGCGCAGCGCCTGGAACGCCATCATCGCGTCGTTGGCGTCCTGCGCTTCCGCCAGCGCCTCGCGGTCCACCAGCACGGCGCGGGCGAAGGCTCCGGCGATCGCCTCGGCGGACGACAGCATGCTCTCGATGGGGTCCGTCACGTTGTGCGACTGATCGATCATATAGGCCGGATCGAACCCGGCCCGCGGGTTGCGCTCGGCCTCCACCAGCTCGTTGAACACCAGGAAGAGCTGGTGCGGATTGATGCTGCCGCTGTCGAGGTCGTCGTCGCCGTACTTCGAGTCATTGAAGTGGAAGCCGCCCAGCTTCCCGAACCGGTGCAGCCGGGCCACGATCTGCTCGATGTTCACGTTGGGCGCGTGGTGGCCCAGGTCGACCAGGCACTGCGCCTTCGGCCCCAGCTCCTGGGCCGCCAGGATGCTGGAGCCCCAGTCCGAGATCACCGTCGAATAGAAGGCCGGCTCGTAGAGCTTGTGCTCCAGCAGCATCCGCCAGCCGTCCGGCAGCGCCGCATAGACCTCCGCCGCGCTCTCCAGGTAGCGGTCCAGCGCCCGGCCCAGGTCCTGCTGGCCGGGAAAGTTCGAGCCGTCGCCCACCCAGACCGTCAGCGCCCGCGAGCCCAGCTTCTCGCCGATCTCGATGCACTCGATGTTGTGCGCGACCGCCTGGGCCCGCACCGCCGCGTCCGTCGAGGTCAGGCTGCCCGTCCGGTACGAGTGCGCCTGGCCCGGCTGGTCCTGGAAGGTGTTGGAGTTCACCGCGTCGAAGCCCAGGCCCAGGGCCGCGGCCTCCTCGCGCAGGCCGGCGTAGTCCTCGACGCAGTCCCACGGGAAGTGCGGCGACACCCGCGGCGTCACCCGCCCGAGCTGCTGGACGACCGCGCAGTCCTCCAGCTTCTCGTGGATGTCGGTGGGCTCTCCGGCGATCGGGAACTTGGCGAAGCGCGTCCCGCCCCGCCCGCTGCCCCAGCTGGGCAGCGCCACCGAGAAGCCGGCCACCCGGGCCTTCACGGCGGCGATGTCGGCCCCGCGGCGGGCCAGGGCGCGGCCCAGGCTCTCGTACTCGTCGGTCAGGGCCTCCAGGCGCTCGGCGTTGTGCTGGGCGATCTGGTCGGCGGAAAGCGGCAGGCCGGTCATGGGCGGCAGTCTAGCGCGTGAACGCCTGGGCGTTGCCCGCGTCCACGTTGAGGATGTTGCCGGTCGACTTCGCCGCCGCTTCCGAGGCCAGGAACACCACCGCCTCGGCGATGTCCTCGGGCAACACGGTGCGCTTCAGGAGCGAGCGCTGGCGGTAGAATTCCTCCAGCTCGTCGCCCGCATCGATGCCGTAGGCGCTGGCCCGCTCCTGGCGCCAGTCGCCGTCCCAGATGCGCGAGCCCCGGATCACCGCGTCGGGATTGACCACGTTCACCCGGATGCCGTGCTCGGCCCCCTCCAGCGCCAGGCAGCGCGCCAGGTGCAGCGAGGCCGCCTTGGCCGAGGCATAGGCCGAGGCGTTGGGCGTCGCCGCCAGGGCGTTCTTCGAGCCGATGAAGACGATGGAGCCGTTCTTCTGGCCCTTCATCAGGGGGAAGGCGGCGCGACTGGTGAGGAAATAACCCTCGGCCAGCACGTCGTAGTTCTTGCGCCACAGCTCGACCGAGGTTTCCTCGATCGGCGCCGACGAAGCCAGGCCCGCGTTGGCCACCAGGATGTCCAGCCCGCCGAACTCGCGCGCCGTGGCGTCGAACGCCGCCTGCACCTCGGCCTCCTTGGTCACGTCGCAGACGGCGGCGCGCACCAGGTCGGCGCCGAACCGCGCCGTGAGCTGGCGGCGGTCCTCCTCCAGGCCCTCGGCGTCGCGGTCGGCCAGCATCACGCAGGCGCCGTCGGCCAGCAGCCGCGCGGCCACCGCCCGGCCGATGCCGCCGGCCGCGCCGGTCACCAGCGCCACCTTGCCGGTCAGCGGCTTGGGCTTCGGCGCCCGCTGCAGCTTGGCCTCCTCCAGCGCCCAGTACTCGATGGCGAAGGCCTCGCTCTCGGGCAGGCCGACGTAGCCGCCCACCGCCTCGGCGCCGCGCATGACGTTGATGGCGTTGCCGTAGAACTCGCCGGCCAGCCGCGCCGTGGTCTTGTCGGCGGCGAAGGTGAAGCGTCCCACGCCCGGCAGCAGGATCACCACCGGATTGGCGTCGCGCATCTTGGGGTCCGCCGGCCCGGCGTTGCGCTGGTAGTAGGCCGCATAGCCCTGGCGATAGGCGTCGAAGGCGGCCTCCAGCTCGGCGTCCGACAGCTTGGCCGGGTCCAGCATCAGGGGCGCGATCTTGGTCCGCAGGAAGTGGTCGGGGCACGAGGTGCCCACGGCCGCGAGGCGGCTGGCGTCGCGGCTGTTCACGAACTCCAGGGTCTCGGCGTCGTCGCTGAAGTGGCCGGCCCGCGCGCGCTCGCCGCCCATGGCCGCCCGCAGCCGGGGCATCAGCTTCGCCGCCGCCTCGGCCCGCGCCGCCGGCGCCAGCGCCTCGACGGCCGCCCCGCCGAACGCCGGCCCCTTGGCCATCCGTTCGTTCAGGTAGCGCGCCGCCCGGCCGATCAGGTCCAGCGTGTTGTCGTAGCAGGCCTTGGCGTCGTCGCCCCAGCAGATCAGGCCGTGGCCCGCCAGCACCACGCCGCGCAGGCCGGGGTTGGCCGCCACGAAGTTGCGCAACTGCAGGCCCAGCTCGAAGCCCGGCCGCCGCCAGGCCAGCCAGCCCACCTCGCCGCCGTAGATCGCCTTCGTCGCCGCCTCGCCGTCCTCCGCCGCCGCCATCGCGATCACCGCGTCGGGGTGCACATGGTCGACGTGGGCGAAGGGCAGGTAGGCATGCAGCGGCGTGTCGATCGAGGCCGCCCGCGGGCTCAGGTTGAACGCGCAGTGGGGCAGGTAGCCCACCATCTCGTCCTCGAACTCGGGGCCACGGTACAGGCGCTCCAGGCCCAGCAGCTTGTCGAGGTAGGCGGTGGCGAAGCCGTCCAGGGCCATCGAGCCCAGGTCGCCGCCCGAGCCCTTCACCCAGAGCACCGTCGTGGGTTCGCCGGTCAGCGGATCGCTCTCAACGATCTTCGCCGAGGTGTTGCCGCCGCCGAAGTTGGTGACCGTCAGGTCCGCGCCCAGCAGGTTGGAGCGGTAGAGCAGCAGGTCCGCGGCATCCAGCGTCGCCGCATGGGCGTCCGCCCATCGCGAGGCGGGAACCTGGAAAGGAAGGGCGGCCTGCGCCACGGTGTTCGCTCGGGTGGTGGTGTCCGCCATGGCCGCAACCTAGCGCTCCCCCTATCCGCTTTCAATCAACTTCGATAAAAAGGCGTCAAAATAGCTCGGAGGGGAAGCGCGTTGGACGAGGGCTTCGTAGCGGTTCTCGACGTCGGCAAGACGAACACCAAGCTGACGCTGTGGGACGCCGGCTGCCGCGTCGTGCGCCGGGGCGTGCGGGCCAACGCGCCGGCCGCCGGCCCGGGCTATCGCGCCCTCGACGTCGAGGGGATCGACCGCTTCGTGGCCGCGACCCTGCGGGAGTTCGCCGAGCTCGGCCCCATCCGCGCCATCGTGCCGGTGGCCCACGGCGCCGCCGCAGGCCTGGTCCACGACGGCGCGCTCTTCACGCCGCCGATGGACTACGAGGACGAGGGCGCTCACGACGCCGCCGCCTACGACGCCCTCCGCGATCCGTTCGCCGAGACCGGCTCGCCGCGCCTGCCCGTCGGCCTGAACCTGGGCTTCCAGCTCCACCGGTTGGAGGCGCTCACGGGACCCTGGCCCGAGGACCTAGAGATCCTGCCCTGGCCGCAGTACTGGGCCTGGCGGCTTTGCGGCGTCGCGGCGGCGGAGGTCACCAGCCTGGGCTGCCATTCCGACCTCTGGCGCCCGGCCGCGAACGCCCCCAGCCGCCTCGCCGACGTCCGAGGCTGGGCGCGGCGCCTGCCGCCGATGCGCCACGCCGGCGCGCCGCTGGGCCGCCTCTCAGCCGAGTGGATCCAGCGCACCGAGCTGCCGAAGGACTGCCTCGTCCACGCCGGCCTGCACGACAGCAACGCCACCCTGCTGGCGGCCCGCGGGCATCCCGAACTCGCGGCCGGCGACGCCACCGTCCTCTGCACCGGCACCTGGTTCGTCGCCATGCGCTCGCCTGCGCCGGACGCGCCGCCGGTCGTGCTGGACGAGGCCCGCGACGGGCTCTTCAACGTCGACGTCGACGGCCGGCCGGTCCCCTCCTCCCGCTTCATGGGCGGCCGTGAGGCCGAGCTGATCGGGGGCAATCTCGAGACCGCGCCCGTCGCCCGCGCGGCCCAGGTCGTGGCCTCGGGCCTGCGCCTGCGGCCCAGCCTCGTCCCCGGCGTCGGCCCCTTCCCCACGCACCGCGCCACGTGGAGCCACCCGCCGGCCGACCCGGCCGAGCGCGCCGCCGCCGGCGCCCTCTACCTGGCCCTGATGGCCGACGCCTGCCTCGACCTGATCAGCTCGCGCGAGCGGCTGGTGGTCGAGGGCCGCTTCGCGGGCGCCGAGCCCTTCCTGCGCGCGCTGGCCGCCCTGCGCCCTGGCCAGCAGGTGCTCACCGCCAGCGGCCAGGACGACGTGGCCTACGGCGCCCTGCGCCTCGTCCGGCCGGACGCGAGCCCGCCCGCGCCGCTCCGACCCGTCGCGCCCCTGGACGTCCCGCTGGACGCCTATCGGGACGCCTGGCGCGCCGACGTCGCCGCCGTAACGGCGTGATTGAAACTTACCATTTGCGTTCAGAACAGATCATCGGCAGGGTGCGACGAAACACGTTCCGCTGAGCGGACTGGGAAGGAACGACCATGGCGATCGAGACCGACGCCGCGCCGCCTGGCGTGGCGCTGCCGTCCACCAGCTTGCGCGGACCGCTGGCCTTCGCCGTCGCCTGCTTCGTGGTCTGGGGCCTCGCCTACGGCCTGCTCGACGTCCTGAACAAGCACTTCCAGGAGACCCTGCACGTCGGCAAGGCCCAATCGGCCTGGCTGCAGATCGCCTACTTCGGCGCCTACCTGGTCATGAGCGTACCGGCCGGCCTCCTGCTCCAGGCGCGCGGCTACAAGACGGGCATCGTCTCGGGTCTGGCGCTCACCGCCGTCGGAGCCCTGCTCTTCGTGCCGTCGGCCAGCGCCCAGAGCTTCGCGGCCTTCGTGGGCTCGATGTTCGTCATGGCCGCCGGCCTCTGCGTGCTGGAGACCTCGGCGGACACCTATGTCAACGTCTTGGGCCCGCCCGAGCGCGCGTCCCAGCGCCTGAACCTGGCCCAGTCCTTCAACGCCCTGGGCGTCTTCTGCGGCCCACTGATCGGCGGCGCGCTGTTCTTCCAAGGCCCGGCCGACCCGGCGGCCGGCGGCGACTTGTCGGCCGTCCAGCTCACGTACTTCTCCATCGCGGTCGCGGTGCTGCTCTTCGCCTTCGCCGTGTCCCGCGCCCACCTGCCCGACATCCGCGAGGGCGCCCACGCCGACGATCCCCCCCACGATCTCTGGCGCCGCCGCCACTTCAGCCTCGGAGTCCTGACCCAGGCCCTCTACATCGGCGCCCAGGTCGGCATCGGCGCCTATTTCATCAACCTGGTCACCGAGACCTGGCCGGGGCTCAGCTCGCGGCAGGGGGCGTTCCTGCTCTCCATCGCCACCGCCGGCTACCTGATCGGCCGCTTCGCCACGACGGCGCTGCTATTGCGCGTCGCCCCGCGGATGATCCTGACCGCCTACGGCCTCGCGAACCTCATCCTCTGCCTGGTGGTCGCCGCCGGGATCGAGCGGGTCTCGGCCGTCGCCCTGATCGCGGTGTTCTTCTTCATGTCGACCATGTTCGCCACGATCTTCACGCTGGGCGTCGCCGACCTGGGCCCAGCCACCAAGCGCGGCGCCTCGCTGATGGTCATGGCCATCGGCGGCGGCGTTCTGCTGCCCTGGCCCATGGGCCGGATCGCCGAAACGTACGGCACGCCGGCCGCCTTCCTGCTACCCGCCGCCTGCTTCGCCCTGGTCGCCTGGTACGGCTGGCGCGGCGCCGCGGTCCGTCCCTTCCAGGAGGCCTGAGTTGCTCCCGCGTTCGTTCCGCCTCGCCCTCTGCGCCGGCGCCGCCCTCCTGCTCGCCGCGCCGGTCCACGCGCAGGACGCGCTCGAAGCCGGCTTCCGCGATCCGCCCAACGCCGCCAAGCCCCGCACCTGGTGGCACTGGATGAACGGCAACGTCACGCCCGAGGGCATCAAGGCCGACCTCGAGTGGATGAACCGCGTCGGCATCGGCGGCGCCCACTACTTCGACGCCGGCGGCCCGCTGGCCAACTACCGCTACATCACCCCGCGCGTCGTCGTGGGCGACCCGAACTGGCAGGCCGACATCCGGCTGGCGGCCGCCACCGCCGACCGCCTGGGCATGGAGCTCACCACCGCCGCCTCGCCCGGCTGGAGCGAGACCGGCGGACCCTGGGTCACGCCCGCCCAGGCCATGAAGAAGTACGTCTGGACCGAGACAACCGTCGAGGGCGGCCGCCCGTTCCGTGGCCAGCTCGCCGCCCCGCCGTCGGTCGCCGGGAGCTTCCAGACCGCGCCGCTGGAGGACAGCATCGGCATCGCCGCCGACACCGCCGCCAAGCCCAGCTTCTACGCCGACGCCCTGGTCGTGGCCTACCGCGTGCCCGTGGCCGAACCCGCGGCCCTGCCCGCCGGCAAGTTCAGCGTCAGCGGCGGCGCGGCCGACGTCGCGCGGCTCGGCGACGGCGATCTCTCGAAGTCCGTCGCCGCCGTGGGCGGCCCGGGCGGGGCCCTGCCCTGGGTGCAGGTGGAGTACGCCAAGCCCCAGACCGTGCGCGGCCTGCAGCTCGGCCTCAGCGGCGCAGGCGCCAGCGGCGGCAAGACCAAGCCCCAGCTCCTGGTCAGCGACGACGGCCAGGCCTGGCGCGTCGCCGTCACGCTGGACGGTCCCGCCACCGCGCCCGTGAAGGCCTACGGCTTCGCCCCCGTCACCGCCCGCTTCTTCCGGCTGACCCTGCCGCCTCCGCCGCCGCGCGATCCGCCGGTCCTGGGCGTGCCCAGCTTCCCGCCCGGCAACCGCGCCGCCGTCACCGAGTTCGCCCTGGAGACCGGCGCCACGGTCGACCGCTTCGTGGAGAAGGCCGGCTTCTCAGACCCCATCGACTATGCCGCCGCGCCGACCGCGCCCGTCGAGGCCACCGCCGCCATCCGCAAGGCCGACGTCATCGACCTGACGGCCAGGATGCAGCCCGACGGCCGCCTGGACTGGACGCCGCCGGCCGGCCGCTGGCGGGTGATCCGGCTGGGCTATTCCCTCACCGGTCGCAAGAACCATCCGGCGCCCGTCGAGGCCACCGGCCTGGAGGTCGACAAGTTCAGCAGGAAGCACGTCGAGGCCTACATCGACGAATACCTCGGCCGCTTCGAGGCTGCCGCCGGCAAGGACCTGGTCGGCGCCCGCGGCCTGCAGAACCTGCTCTCCGACAGCTGGGAGGCCGGGACCCAGACCTGGACCGACGACATGGCCGGCGAGTTCCGCCGCCGGCGCGGCTACGACCTGGCGCCCTGGCTGCCCGTCCTGGCCGGCCACGTGGTCGAAAGCGCCGAGGCCAGCGACCGCTTCCTCTGGGACTTCCGCCGCACCCAGCAGGACCTTCTGTCCCAGCACTACGCCGTCATCGCCGAGAAGCTGAAGGCGCGTGGCATGGGCTTCTACAGCGAGGCCCAGGGCGACACCTGGCGCGCCATCGGCGACGGCATGGAGATGAAGCGCCACGCCGACATCCCCATGGCCGAGTACTGGTTCCGCACCTTCGCCGCCGGCCCCGGCCAGCCGACGCTGAAGACCGACATGAAGGAATCCGCCTCGGTCGCCCACCTCTACGGCAAGCCGCTGGTGGCCAACGAGTCGCTGACCGTCTTCGCCGGCCGCGACCCCTTCAGCTTCTCGCCCGCCATGCTGAAGCCCGTCGTCGACGAGATCTTCGGCTGGGGCGTCAACCGCATCGTGCTGCACACCTCGGCCCACCAGCCGACCGACGACAAGAAGCCCGGCCTCACCCTCGGCCCGTTCGGCCAGTTCCTCACCCGCCACGAGACCTGGGCTGAGCAGGCGGGACCGTTCCTGGGCTACATCGCCCGCAGCTCCCAGCTCCTGCAGCAGGGGAAATTCGTCGCCGACGTGGCCTATTTCTACGGCGAGGACCGGCCGCTGGTGTCCCTCTTCGCCGGCCAGTTCGACGAGGCCACGGGGCGCTACAGGATCGAGGTCCCCGAGGGCTACGGCTTCGACTTCATCAACGCCGAGGCGCTGCGCGACGAGGCCTCGGCCGAGGGCGGCCGCCTGACCACCCGCGGCGGCGCGGCCTATCGCGTGCTCTACATGCGCCCCGACGTCACCGCGCTCACCCTGCCCACGCTGCAGAAGCTGGAGGCCCTGGTGCAGGGCGGCGTAGTCCTGGCCGGCGCGCCGCCGAAAGCCGCGCTGGGCCTCACCGCCACCGACGCCGAGATCCGCGCCGTCGCCGAGCGGATCTGGGGCGCCTCGCCCGGCGCCTCGGGCCGCCGCGACGTGGGCAAGGGCCGCGTCTACTGGGGCCGCTCCCTCGCCGAGGTCCTGGCCGCCGAGCAGGTCGGCCCGGACGTCCGCTTCGAAAAGGCCCAGCCCGACAGCTTCGTCATGCAGGTCCACCGGCGCACGCCCGACGCCGACATCTACTACCTGACCAACCGCCGCGGCCGACCCGAGCGCCTGGACGCCCGCTTCCGCGTCGCCGGCCGTGTCGCCGAGATCTGGCGCCCCGACACCGGGACCACCCAGCCCGCCAGCTACCGCATCGAGGGCGACACCACCGTCGTGCCGCTGGAGCTCGCCGCCAACGACGCCGTGTTCGTGGTCTTCCGCCAGGCCGCGACGGCGCCGACCTTCAACGCGCCCACGCTGAAGACCGCCCAGATCGCCGCCAGGCTCGGGCCGTGGAAGCTGGCCTTCCCCGGCGCCGCCGAGACGCCGCTGCCCGCCCTGGCCTCCTGGAGCGAGAGCGCCGACCCGGCGGTGAAGTACTTCTCCGGCACGGCCACCTACACCGCGACGCTCGACGTCCCGAGGGCCGCGCTCCGACCGGGCGCGAAGCTCGCCCTCGACCTGGGCTCCGTGAAGGAGATCGCCGAGGTGGCCGTCAACGGCGCGCCCGTCGGCGTGGCCTGGAAGCCGCCCTACGCCCTGGACGTGACGAGCGCGCTGAAGCCCGGCCGCAACACGCTGACGATCAAGGTCACCAACCTCTGGCCCAACCGCCTGATCGGCGACGCCCAGCCGGGGGTCACGAAAAAGCAGACCTTCACCGCCGTCGACGCCATGTCGCCCAACGACCCAGTCCTGGCCTACTTCGGCCGCGGCTGGCGGGCCGACGCGGCGTTGCTGCCCTCAGGCCTGCTGGGGCCGGTGACCCTGACGTCGACCGCGCCAGCCTCTACGCCTTAACTGTCATCCCGGACGGCCGCAGGCCGATCCGGGACCCAGGGGGTTCCGCAGTGCGCTTCGACTGGGTCCCGGATCTCCGCTTCGCTGCATCCGGGATGACAGGATTGGGGTTCGGGCGGAACGATACCTACCCCGCCGCCTCCCGCGTCTCCTTCAGCCCCAGCCGCGCGAGCTCGTCGGCGCGTTCGTTGAGCTCGTGGCCGGCATGGCCCTTGACCCACTTCCACTTCACCTCGTGGCGCGCGCGGGCCTCGTCGAGCCTGCGCCACAGGTCGTCGTTCTTCACCGGCTTGCCGTCGGCGGTCCGCCAGCCGCGGCGTTTCCAGTTGTGTATCCACTCCGAGATGCCCTTCATCACATACTGGCTATCGGTGTGCAGCTCGACCTGGCAGGGCTTCTTCAGGGCCTCCAGCGCCGCGATGGCGCCCATCAGCTCCATGCGGTTGTTGGTGGTCTCGAGCTCGCCGCCAGAGATCTCCTTGCGGCTGGTCCCGTGCAGCAGGATCGCGCCCCAGCCGCCCGGCCCCGGATTCCCCGAGCACGCGCCGTCCGTGTAGATCACCACCCCTGGCGTCACCCTACTTCGCTCCTGACGGAGCTTCGAAGGGCGGGCGCGCCTTGTCCTCCGAAGCCTCGGCGAAGGAGGAGCCGAACAGCACCAGGTCGGGCGAGCTGCGATGCACCGCCAGCTTGCGCTCGTATTCCAGCGGGTCCTTGGGCTTCACCAGCGCGCCGGCCGGCGTCGCGCCCCAGTCGTAGAGCCGGGTCAGGAAAAAGCGCATCGCCGCCCCGTGCGCCAGCACCGGCAGGGCCGCCCGCTCGGCGTCCGACAGGGGGCGCAGGCTCTCGTAGCCGGCCAGGAACTGCCGCGCCGAGGTGATGTTGAAGCTGCCATCCGGCTCGAAGCACCACGCGTTCAACGCCACCGCCACGTCGTAGGCCAGGGCGTCGTTGCACGCGAAGTAGAAGTCGATCGCGCCCGAGAACTTGCCGCCGGTGAAGAACACATTGTCCGGGAAGAAGTCGGCGTGGCAGACGCCCGCCGGCAGCCCCTTCGGCCAGCGGGCCTCAAGCATCGCCAGGTCGGCCGCCACGGTCTTCGCCAGGCCCGGCTTCAGCCCCTCGGCCGCGCCCTCCAGCCCGTCGAACATGCCGGCCCAGGCCGGTTGCCCCAGGTCGTTCGCCCGGGTCATCGGGAAGCCCTCGCCGGCCAGATGCAACCCGGCCAGGCCCACGCCCGCCTCGCGGCAGTGCGCCGCCGTCGGCCGGCGCACCGACAGGCCGTTCAGGAAGCCGGTAATGGCGCAGGGCTTGCCGCGCACGTCCTTGATCAGCCGCCCGTCCCGGTCGGCCATGGGCTCGGCCGACGGATAGTCGTGCTTCGCCAGCCAGCGCATCAGCTCAAGGAAATACGGCAGGTCGTCCGGGTTCGTCCGGGCCTCGTAGACCGTGAGGATGAAGCGCCCGCCCTCGGTCTCCAGCAGGAAGTTGGAGTTCGACACGCCCTCGGCGATCCCCTTGAACGCCAGCGGGGCGCCCAGGTCGAAATCGGCCAGCAGCTGCGCCAGCTCGTCGTCGGTGATGTCGGTGTAGACCGCCATGGGCACGCCAGTGCGGTACGTCGCCGGACGGGTCAAGGGCGCCAGTTCCTCCCCTGCGCAGCGGGGGGAGGCGGCAGCGAAGCTGACGGAGGGGGCGCTGAGGCCGTGCGGCGCACGAGCCGAGCGCGCCGGGTTCTGCTACAACCACCTTTCCCTCGCGGAGGAAGCCATGGTTGAGCTCAAGGTCGAGCGCATCGGCGACCGGGTGGCGGTCGTCCTCACGGAAGATGCGATGAAGGCCCTGCACGTCAGTGTGGGCGACACGCTCCAGCTCACGCCGTCCGGCGAGGGCTGCTTCGAGGCCGTCGCCCGCGAGGGCTGGGCCGCCGACCCCCACGCGCGCGGCCGCGCCTTCCTGCGCCGCTACAACCGCGGCTTCGAGCGGTTCGAAGGCTAGGCCCACGAATCCTTTCGCGCGGTCGTTTCGTCCTTAGATCAGGAGGACCGAACATGACCCCGCACCTGATCCGCTACCGCACCACGCCCGAGATGGCCGAGGAGAACGCGCGCCTCATCGAAGGCACGTTCAAGGCCCTGGCCGAGACCCCGCTCCCGGGCGTCCGCTACATGGCGCTCGACCTTGGCGAGGGCCAGTTCGTGCACATCGTCGACACCGAGCCCGGCGCGGATGGACTGGCCACGCTCGCGGCCTTCCAGGCGTTCGTGAGCGACATCGAGTCCCGCTGCGTGGAGAAGCCTGCCCGGTCGGCGGCGCGCGTGATCGGCGACTACCGCATGCTCGCCGAATGACCCATGCCTGGGCCGTGGACGGAGACCTGGCCGCCTGGCTGGCGGGCGTCCGTCCGCGCCTCCATCGCTACTGCGCCCGCATGACCGGCTCGGCCATCGACGGGGAAGACGTGGCGCAGGAGGCGATCCTGAAGGCGCTGGAGGCGGGCGGCGGCGACGTCGCCCGTCCCGAGGCCTGGCTGTTCCGCATCGCTCACAATGCGGCGCTCGATTTTCTGCGCCGCCGCGGCCGCGAGCACGCGCGGCTCGCGCAGACCGAACTGGACGAGCTGCCGTGCCCGGCGCCCTCCGCGCCACGGGCCGCCGACAGCCTGAGCGCCTTCCTGTCCCTCACGCCCGCCGAGCGCAGCTGCACCATCCTGATGGACGTCCTGGGTTACAGCCTGGCCGAGGTGGCCGAGGTCACCCGCCTCACCCTGCCGGCCGTGAAGGCCGCCCTGCACCGTGGCCGCGGACGTCTGCGGGCGGGGGTCGCCGATCCCGCGCCAGCCCCGCTGGCGCCGGCCGACCGCGCCCGCCTCGAGGCCTACGCCGACCTCTTCAACCGGCGCGACTTCGACGGCCTGCGGGCTCGACTGGCCGACGACGTGCGCCTCGACCTAGTGGGCCGGCTGCGCTGGGAGGGCCGCGGCAAGGTCGGGTCCTATTTCAGCAACTACGAGACCATCTTCGACTGGCGCGCCACGCCCACCGAAGTGGAGGGCCATCCGGCGCTTGCCATCCACGCCTCGGACGCCCCCGACGGCCCGCCGCTCTACATCGTCCTGCTGGCGTGGGAGGGCGACCGGATCGCCGCCATCCGCGATTTCCGCTACGCGCGCCACGTGATGGCCGAACTGCGGATGCCCGACTGAGTTCTGGGTCCTGGCCCCTTCACGGCGCGCCGCAAGGCGCGGCCTTGGCCGCCGCCTGCGAGCGGGCGAGGTTCACGACGACACCGGCCGCCAGCGCGGCCGCCTGGGCCTTGCGGCCGGCGCCGTAGCCGCCGGGCGCCATGGGCGGGCCGCCATAGCCCGAGCCCGCATCGCCGCCACCTGCGCCCAGCGCCGAGCCCAGGACGGCGCCCGCGATCGCGCCCCGCTTGCCCGAGCCCAGCAATGCGCCCGAGCGTCCGGTCAGCAGATCACCGGCCCCCGCCTGCCGAGCCGCCGACAGCAACGCCCCCAGGCCGCCGCCCTTCTTCGCCGGCGCGCACGCGGCGGGCGGCGGCGCGGTCTCGGCTGGCGGCGCCTCATCGGCCGGCGGCGGATCGGCGGTTGGGGTCTCCTGGGCCACCGCCGGCGCGGCGAGCGTCAGAATGGCGAGGGCGACGAGCGCCCCGGTTCGGAGGGACATGCGGCGGGCCTTTCAAGCGGCGTTCGCCCTGCCCTTCGCCCGCCCCTGATCCGCTGTCGCCGCGGTTGCGACCGGGCGACGGCCGCCGCGACCAAGCCCGCCCGCGCCGCGACCGAACCGCCCTACGCCACCGCCCGCGGCAGCTTGAACGTCACCGTCTCGCGGGCCGTGTCGATCTCCTCGACCGTGACCTCGAAGCGTTCGGCCAGCCTGTCGATCACGCCCTGCACCAGCACCTCGGGCGCCGACGCGCCGGCCGTCACGCCGACGGTCGCGACGCCGTCCAGCCAGGCCATCTCCAGCGCCGTGGCGTCGTCGATCAGATAGGCCGCCGCGCCCGCGCGCCGACCCACCTCGGCCAGCCGCACCGAGTTCGACGAGTTGGCGCTGCCCAGCACCAGCAACACCTGCGAGCGGTCGGCGATCGCCTTCACCGCCTCCTGGCGGTTGGTGGTGGCATAGCAGATGTCTTCCTTGTGCGGGGCGGCGATCCCCGGGAACCGCGCGCGCAGCGCCGCCACGATGTCGGCCGTGTCGTCCACCGAGAGCGTGGTCTGGGTGACGAAGGCCACGTTGGCGGCGTCCCTGGGCTGGAACGCCTCGGCGTCGGCCACCGTCTCGATCAGCGCCACCGCGCCCTCGGGCAGCTGGCCCATGGTGCCCACGACTTCAGGGTGGCCGGCGTGGCCGATCAGCACGATCTCGCGCCCGGCGTCGAAGTGGCGCCCCGCCTCCACATGCACCTTCGAGACCAGCGGGCAGGTGGCGTCCAGATACAGCATCTGCCGCGCCTTCGCCTCGGCCGGCACCGACTTGGGCACCCCGTGCGCCGAGAACACCACCGGCCGGTCCGCCGGGCACTCGTCCAGCTCCTCGACGAACACCGCGCCCATGGCCTTCAGCCGGTCGACCACATGGCGGTTGTGGACGATCTCGTGGCGCACATAGACCGGCGCGCCGAACTTCTCGATCGCCCGCTCCACGATCTGGATCGCCCGGTCCACGCCGGCGCAGAAGCCGCGCGGCGAGGCCAGGAGGACGGTGAGGGGCGGACGGCTCGACATGGCGCGGAACCTAGTGCGCCGGCCCGTGCAGTTCCAGCGCGCATGCGCCGCAGCTAAGTCGCGGGCCTCGACCGCACGACCACCACCGCCCCGCCGAGGCTCATCGCGCTGAGCGCGAACCAGGTCAGCGCATAGGCCAGATGGGCGTTGCGGAACGTCACCACCGTCAGCCCACCGACCGGATAGCCGCCCGGATTGGGCGTCGCGTCGGCGTCGACGAAGACCGGCGCCGTCGGCCCCAGGCCCCTCGCCTTCGCGATCGCCGCCACGTCGCGCGAGTACCAGCGGCCCGCCGCCGGATCGTTGCGCCGCAGGAAGCCGCCGCCCGGCTCGCTCGCCCGCACCAGGCCGGTCACCGTGACGATGCCCGCTGGCTGGCCGGCCGCCCGCGCGGCGGGATCGCGCCGCTCGGTCGGCACGAAGCCCCGGTTGACCAGCACCACGCCTGCGTCCGTCCTGAGCGGCGTCAGCACCCACCAGCCCGCGCCCCGCTCGGTCAGGGCCTGGGTCAGCGTCTCGCGGCCATGGTCGAAGGTCCCGCTCACCCGCACCCGCGTGTAGGCGTCGCGCTCGCCGAGCCCTGCGAACGACACCAGCGGCCGGGGCGTGGCGTGGACCCGCGCGTCGACGCGGGCGATCAGGCCCAGCTTCCAGGCGCGCCGTTCCAGCTGCCACACGCCCAGGGCCGCGAAGGCCACGGCCAGGACCACCAGCGCCGCGGCGAAGAGCCGGCGCCTCAAGGCGCGGTCGGCATGGTGTCGGGCGGCATCGGCATCATGTTGGCGTTCAGGTGGTACATGATCCACAGCGACCCGCTGATCACGATGGCGATCATCACTGCGGTGAACAGCAGCGCCAGCAGCGTCCAGCCGCCCTCGGACTGGGTGTTCACGTGCAGGAAGCTGATCGTGTGGACGATGATCTGCACGAAGGCGAGCCCGATGATCCAGGCGGCGGTCACCCGGGCGTCGCCGATGGCGCCCGTCATCACCAGCCAGAACGGCACGGCGGTCAGCACCGCCGACAGCCCGAACCCGATCAGGTATCCGCGGCGGGTCCCGTGGCTCTGGCCGCCATGCCCGTGGGTCTCAGCGTCGGAAGGGGTCACCGCAGGGCTCCCAGCAGGTAGACGAAGGTGAAGACGCCGATCCAGACCACGTCCAGCAGGTGCCAGAACATGCCGAGGCAGGTCAGCCGGCGGCGGTTCTCGGGGATGAGGCCCTTCTGGCCCACCTGGACCAGCATCACCAGGATCCAGATCAGGCCGAAGGTGACGTGCAGGCCGTGGGTGCCGACCAGGGTGAAGAAGCCCGACAGGAAGGCCGACCGCTGGGGCGTGGCGCCCTCGGCGATCAGGTTGCCGAACTCGTAGAGCTCGATCCCCACGAACCCCGCGCCGAACAGCGCCGTGACCGCCAGCCACGCCTGGACGGCCCGCGTGCGCCCGGCCTCCATGTCGATCATCGCCATGCCGTAGGTGATCGACGACAGCAGCAGCATGGCCGTGTTCAGCGCCACCAGCGGCAGCTCGAAGATCTGCCGCGGGCCGGGCCCACCCGCATAGTTCGCCGACACCACGCCATAGGTCGCGAACAGCGTGGCGAAGATGAGCGCGTCGCTCATCAGGTAGATCCAGAAGCCCAGCAGGGTGCTGCCGCCGCTGTGCGCGTGGTCGTCCTCGGTCACGTAGAACGTGGGGGCCGTAGCCGCCTCGGCCTGGTTTGAGACCTTCGCCATCTCAGGCCTCCGCCGCCGCGAGGCGGAGGGTCTCGTCGCGGGCGACCTCCTCAGCCGGGATGTAGTAGTCGCGGTCGTAGTTGAACGTGTGGACGATCGACCCGATCAGCAGCGCCGCGAAGCTGAGCGCCGCCAGCCACCAGATGTACCAGATCATCGCGAAGCCCAGGACGAGCGCGAAGGCCGAGAGGATCACGCCGGCGCCCGAGTTGCGCGGCATGTGGATCGGCAGGAACCCGCCGCTGGGCCGCTCGTGCCCGCGGGCCTTCATGTCGTACCAGGCGTCCAGGTCGTGCACGACGGGCGTGAAGGCGAAGTTGTAGGCCGGCGGCGGCGAGGTGGTGGACCACTCCAGGGTCCGGCCGTCCCACGGGTCGCCGGTCGTGTCGCGCAGCGCCTCGCGGTTCTTGATGCTGACGGCGATCTGGATGACGAAGCCCAGGATGCCCACCAGGATGATCACTGCGCCGATGGCCGCGATCACGAACCAGGGCTGCAGCGACGGGTCGTCGAAGTGGCGCACGCGCCGCGTCGTGCCCATCAGGCCCACGATGTAGATCGGCGTCCAGGCGATCCAGTAGCCGATCACCCAGCCCCAGAAGGTCACCTTCCCCCAGAACGGGTCGAGCCTGAAGCCGAAGGCCTTGGGGAACCAGTAGGTCATGCCGGCGAACAGGCCGAACACCACGCCGCCGATGATCACGTTGTGGAAGTGGGCCACCAGGAACAGCGAGTTGTGCAGCACGAAGTCGGCCGGCGGCACGGCCAGCAGCACGCCCGTCATCCCGCCGACCACGAAGGTGATCATGAAGGCGACCACCCACATCATCGGCAGCTCGAAGCGGATCTTCCCGCGGTACATCGTGAAGAGCCAGTTGAAGATCTTCGCGCCCGTCGGGATCGAGATCACCATGGTGGCGATGCCGAAGAACGAGTTCACGCTCGCCCCCGACCCCATCGTGAAGAAGTGGTGCAGCCACACCAGGTACGAGAGGATCGTGATGACCACCGTGGCGTAGACCATCGACGAATAGCCGAAGAGCCGCTTGCCCGAGAAGGTCGAGGTGATCTCCGAGAAGATGCCGAAGACGGGCAGGACCAGGACGTAGACCTCGGGGTGCCCCCAGATCCACACCAGGTTCCAGTACATCATCGGGTTGCCGCCGAGGTCGTTGGTGAAGAAGTTCGTCCCGACGTAGCGGTCCAGCATGAGCAGCGCGAAGGCGCCGGTCAGCACCGGGAAGATCGCGATGGCCAGCACGTTGCTGCACAGCGCCGTCCAGCAGAACACCGGCATCTTCATCATCGTCATGCCCGGCGCGCGCATCTTGATGATGGTCGTGACCATGTTGATGGCCGACAGCGTGGTCCCCACGCCCGCTATCTGTAGCGCCCAGAGGTAGTAGTCCGGCCCGGTGTCGGGGCTGTTCTGCAGGTTGGCCACCGGTACGTAGTTCAGCCAGCCGGCGGTCGAGAACTCGCCCACGAACAGCGACGCCATCACCAAGAGCGCGCCGGCCACGGTCAGCCAGAAGCTGAGGTTGTTGAGGAACGGGAAGGCCACGTCGCGCGCGCCGATCTGCAGCGGCATCACCAGGTTGACCAGCCCTACGACCAGCGGGATCGCCACGAAGAAGATCATGATCGTCCCGTGGGCGGTGAAGATCTGGTCGTAGTGGTGGGCGGGCAGATAGCCCTGGTTGGCGCCGAACGCGATCGCCTGCTGGGCCCGCATCATCAGTGCGTCGGCGAAGCCGCGCAGCAGCATGATGATGCCCAGGATCAGGTACATGATCCCGATCTTCTTGTGGTCGACGCTGGTCAGCCACTCGCGCCACAGCCAGCCCCATAGCTTGAGCCGGGTGACCACGGCCAGCAGGCCCAGGCCCAGCAGCATCACCACGATGAAGGTGCCGAGCAGGATCGGCTCGTGGAACGGGAACGAGCTCCACGAGAGCCGGCCGAACACCACCTTCCAGAGAGACGGATCGTTCATGAAGGTCTCCGGCGACTCAGTGGGACGCGTGGGCGGCGGCGGGCGGTTGCGTGGGCGGCGCGGGCGCGGCGGCCGGAGCCGGAGCGGAATGGGCGTCGTGGCGCGGCGGCATCAGGGCCCGGCCGCCCGCGGCCCCGCCGGCGTCGGCGCGGCGGTCGGCGGCCATCACCTCGTGCATGCAGGGCGCGCCCGGCGCGACGCAGCGGTTCACCACCCGGTCGAACAGGCCCGGCGCCACGGCGGCGAAGCGCATCGGCGGGACCTTCTCGCTGGGCTTCTCCAGCGCCAGGTAGGCCGCCGTCTCCAGCGGCCGGCCGCCAGCCTTCACCGAGCCCACCCAGCTGTCGAAGCCGGCGGCGTCCACGCCGGTCAGCTTGAACCGCATGTCCGAGAAGCCGGCCCCGCTGTAGTTGGCCGAGAAGCCCTCGTACGACCCCGGCTTGTTCAGCACCGCGTGCAGCGTGCTGCGCATCCCCGGCATGGCGTAGACCATCCCCGCCAGGGTGGGCGCGTAGAAGCTGTTCATCATGTTGGTCGAGGTGATGTCGAACCGCACCTGGCGGTCGACCGGCAGGACCAGCTCGTTGACCGTGGCGATCCCCTGGTCGGGGTAGATGAACAGCCACTTCCAGTCCATCGCCACGACCTGCACCCTAAGCGGCGCCTCCCCGGCGGCCACCGGCTTGTTAGGCGCGATCCGGTCCAGCGGACGGAACGGGTCGAGCAGGTGGGTGCTGGACCACGTCAGGGCGCCCAGCGCGATGATGATCAGCAGCGGCGCCGACCAGATCACCAGCTCCAGCGAGGTCGAGTGGTCGAAGTTCGGGTCGTAGGTCGCGTCGCGGCCGCCCGCCCGGTAGCGCCACGCGAACACCACGATCAGGATCAGCACCGGCACGATGATCAGCAGCATCAGCCCGGTCGAGATGTAGATCAGGTCCCGCTGCTGGAGCGCGACGTCGCCCGCCGGGTTCAGCACCTCGCGCTGGCAGCCGGCCAGGAACGCCAGCGCCGGCGCCAGCAGGGCCCGCCGGGCCCAGGGTGGAAGGGTAAGCTTTGTTCGCATGATGACTGCCGCGCTGCCGACATCCGCTTCGCATGGCATATTGCGTTCGAACCTTGACCCAGATCAATCTGTCGGGACGAGCGTTATGAGTAGGAACTCTCCAGCGTCGATCTGCGATCGCACGAGGCCGGCGGGAGAATTGACGTCATGACTGGAACGACCGCCGCGTCGACCTCCACGCCGCTCGAGCGCGACGCTCGGCTGGTCAATGCGCGCGAGCACCGCGTCGCCCCCGGCGAGATCGCCATCGGCGTGATCATCGGCCGGACCAGCGAGTTCTTCGACTTCTTCGTCTATGCGATCGCCTCGGTCCTGGTTTTCCCGACGATCGTCTTCCCGTACGTCGACCACGTCACGGGCACGCTCTATTCGTTCGCCCTCTTCGCCCTGGCCTTCGTCGGCCGGCCGTTCGGCACGCTGCTCTTCACCGCCATCGACCGCCGGCACGGCCGCGGGGTGAAGCTGACCATCGCCCTCTTTCTGCTGGGCGGCTCCACCATGGCGATGGCGCTCCTGCCCAGCTACCAGCAGGTCGGCGTCTTCTCGGCGGTCATGCTGGCGACCTTCCGCTTCACCCAGGGGATGGCGCTGGGCGGGGCCTGGGACGGCTTGCCCGCGCTCCTCTCGCTGAACGCCCCGCCCGAGCGCCGCGGCTGGTTCGCCATGATCCCGCAGCTGGGCGCCCCGCTGGGCCTGATCGTCGCCTCGGCGCTGTTCGGCTACTTCCTGGTGGCGCTGTCGCCGGCCGACTTCCTGGGCTGGGGCTGGCGCTATCCGTTCTTCGTGGCCCTGGCGATCAACGTCGTGGCCCTGTTCGCGCGCCTGCGCATCGTGGCCACGCCCGACTTCGAGCGCCTGTTCGAGAACCGCGAGCTGCAGCCCTCGCCGCCGTTCGTCACCCTCTTCGCCGAGTGGCGGACCATCGCGCTGGGCGCCCTGGCTCCCCTGGCCAGCTTCGCGTTGTTCCACCTCGTCACTGTGTTCCCGCTGTCGTGGGTGACGCTCTTCGCCCATGAGACGCCGGTCCGCTTCCTGGTCATCGAGGGCATCGGCGCGCTCATCGGGCTCGCCGCCATGGTGGCCTCGGGCCTGATCGCCGACCGCGTGGGCCGCCGCCCGCTGCTGGGCGTCTCGGCCGTGCTGATCGGCGCCTACAGCGGGTTTGCGCCCCAGCTCCTCAACGCCGGGGCGGTGGGCGAGGTCTTCTACATGTTCGTCGGTTTCGCCCTCCTGGGCCTCGCCTTCGGCCAGTCCTCCGGCGCCGTGAACAGCAACTTCCAGCCGCAGTACCGCTACACGGGCGCCGCCATCGTCGCCAACTCGGCCTGGCTGATCGGCGCCGGCTTCGCACCCCTGGTCGCGCTGTTCCTGGCCACCCGCGTCGGTCTGTGGTCGGTGGGCGCCTACCTGCTCTCGGGCGCCATCGCCACCCTGGTCGCACTGGCCATCAACCGCACCTGGGGCGGCCGAGCGACCTAGCTCCCCGCTCACATCGTCCCGGTCCAGGAACTGCAGGATCGCGGCCAGGACGCCGGCCACGGACATGCGCCGCTCGCGCCTCGGAGCGCGCGCCGGTTTCAGGTCGTCGTCGGGTCGCGGGCCGTCACGTCCCGGCGTCGTCGCCCGCGCCATCGACAGCCAGTCGCCCCCGCTCCAAATCAACTGATGTCTCGATCATCCGCCAGATCGCACGCTCTACGGCGTGCGCTCGGGCGGCGCATTGGCTAGGTTGGCCTGGGGAGGGCCTAGGTGGGACGACCGCGCAGAACCAATCAGGAGCGGCGGGAGGGATCGCAGGAGCGGATTCTCGACGCGGCCGAGGCCCTGTTCGCCCGCAGCGGCTTCAACGCCGTCAGCACCAAGGACATCGGCCAGGCGGCCGAGGTCGACCCCAGCCTGCTGCACTACTACTTCGCCACGAAGGCCGGCCTGTACGCGGCCGTGATCGCCCGCCGCGCCGAGCACGTGAACGTCACGCGCCTGACCGCCCTCCAGGCCCACGTGGCCGAGGCGGGCGACGGGCTCACCGCCGCGGGCGTGATCCGCACCTATGTGCAGGCCACCTTCGACCTCGCCCGCACCGGCGGCGAGGGCTACCTCAACTATCTGACGCTGATCGCCCAGGTGAACAGCACGCCCGCCGGCGTCATCCCCGGCTCCGAGACCCTGCCCTTCGACGACGTGGTTCAGGTCTTCATCGGCCTCTTGCGCCGCGCCAGCCCGGGGTCGAGCGACGCCGACCTCTACTGGTTCTACCACATGCTCTCGGGGGCGATTTCCCTGTCGTGGGCGCGGACGGGGCGGATCGACAAGCTGTCCGGCGGCCAGTGCCGATCCACCGACTTCGACGCCATCGCCGAGCACATGGTCGCCGTCTTCTCGCACGGGTTGGACTAAGGCGGGGAATCCGCATCGGCCGACGCCGCGCGCGCCTGAGCCAGCCCGGCGCGCCGCTCACGCTCGGCCTCGCGCGCCTCTTCCTGCGCCGCCAGTTCGGACCACGCGGCAGAGGCGCGGGCATGGGTCTCGCGTTGCTGCGCCAGCGGGCTCTGCTCGGCGGCCCGCGCCTCGAGCTCGGCCTGGGCGCGATAGCTCAGCGAGCGCTTTGGAGGTTCGTTCATCGGCGCTCCTGCCCGGCCCGGCGACGTGGCCTCAGGCCAGCTGCAGTTGGCCCGCCGCAGTCTTGCCGCTCCTGCGGTCGATCTCGACCTCGAAGCTCACCTTCTGGCCTTCGACCAGTTGCGTGAGGCCCGCGCGCTCCACCGCCGAGGCATGCACGAAGACGTCCGGGCCGCCTTCGTCAGGCTGGATGAAGCCGAAGCCCTTTTGGCCGTTGAACCATTTCACAGTGCCGATCTGCATAGTCGCCTCCCCTTTCGGACACGAATTCTCGCCCCCGGAAGGAGGTGAAAGATCAAAATATCGAGAGATTTTCGGCGAATTCCAACCGGATCGGAATCTCGCACTCGCGACAGTAAATTCAGTCAAAAACACAAACTGACCCGACAGGACTGCGCCTTTTTCACACAGGCGACAAGGATTTATTTTTGCAATTCTAAGCCTCGGCGAGTCTAAACCGTGCTAACAGGCGGGATGCGAGCCGTTCCCGACAGAACCCTTCTCACCGTTGCGCGACGCGAGGGCGTCTGGCGCGTCGAGCATGGCGGCGAGCCGTTCGGCCACTCCGGCGAGAAGCAGGTCGCCCAGGCGGCCGCGCACCGCCGGGCCGGCGAGATGCTGCGGGCCGGCCAGCCGTGCGAGATCCGCGTCGAGGGCGAATCCAAGTTCGGTCTGCGCTGACCATGTCGCGTCCGCCGCCCTCGCCCCGCAACCAACCGCCCGGTGAACGCTTTCGCGCCCAGATCGAGGCGGCCCTCGCCGAGGGCGTCGCACGCGAGGACCTGCGCCTGCGCCTGACCCTGCGCGACGCCAACAGCCTGTCGCGCGACCCGACCATCCCGTTGGCCGACATCGCCTACGGCGCAGGCGGCATGAAGTTCCTGGGCGTGCCGGTGGAACGGGGCGGCGTGGACGCCAGCGTCCTCGAACGAAAACGCGATCTTGCCTGACCGCCAGGCCTTTCGCCGGACCTCGACGCCAGCGCGGGGCGGCCACCTGCTGCGCACCCCGGCGTCGATCGGCGAAGCGGTGCTCGAACTGGCCGCCCGGATCCGCCTGGGCGCGGCGCCAATCTACCTCCGTATCCTGCCCGAGGCGGACGCCGAGCCGCTGTCGTGCTTCGAGAATGTGGCGCGCAAGGTCGCCCGGGACGGTGGCCGCTGCCAGTTCGGCTGGGCGCTCTGGGTCTGGCCGGGCGTGTTCATCGAGGCCGAGCACCACGCGGTCTACGCCCCCGCGCACGGCGAGCCCCTGCGCGACATCACCCCCTCGGTGGGGCCGGCCAAGCGCCGGCTGTTCCTGCCCGACGACACGGCCACATGCGATCCGGCCGACCCCAGGTCGCGGCGCGACAACATCCGCAGCCCGCTCTCGAAGGACCCGCTGGTCGCCGACGTGTTCAGCGGCGCCCAGGCCCGCACCGACGTGTGGCGCCGCGAGGGCGCCGAACGCCCGCACGACGGCTTCGCCCAGCTCCAGGCCGCCGAGTTCAGCCAGGTTTACGCCCAGCAGAAGCTCGGCCTCAGCCATACCCACCCCAACGCGCGCTGCTTCTGCGGCAGCGGCAAGCGGATGAAGCGCTGCCACGGCGCCGCGCGGCGGACGGGAACGTAGGCGAAGCTGCGCCGTCTCGATGCGTCCAGCCGCGTTGCAGCCGCAATCCTCAGGCTGTACTTAGCGCTACGAACCCGCGACGTCCTCGCGGCCCTGCTTTCCGAGACGCTTCTCCATGCGCCGCCACATGCTCCTCGCCGCCGCCCTGATGGCGGCCCTCACCGCCGTTCCGGCCATGTCGTACGCGCAGGGCCGCCGCGACCCCGAGGCCGACCAGCGCAAGCAGCAGGAGGAAGCGGCCAAGAAGCGCAAGCAGAAGGAAGAGTGGGGCGACAACCAGGCTCCGCTGCAGGCCCTGCGCAACGCCGGCCCCTGCCCCTTCGTGAAGTCGCTCTACGACGCCGCGCGCTACGTCGAGTTCAAGGACAACCGCGAGGCCTCGGCCAACGTCCAGTGGTCGGGCGAGGTCCAGGGCATCTCGGCCGGCTGCCAGTACAAGGACGACCAGCCGATCCAGGTGACGATGGAAATCCTGTTCGAGCTGGGCAAGGGCCCGCAGGCCGACGGCCGCGCCAAGACCTATCGCTACTGGGTCGCCGTCACCGACCGCAACCGCTCGGTGCTCGCCAAGCAGGAATTCGAGATCCCGGTCACCTTCCCTGAAGGCGAGGACCGGGTCTACGTCACCGAGAATATCGGCAGCATCACCATCCCGCGCGCCTCGATCGCCACCTCGGGCTCGAACTTCGAGGTGCTGGTCGGCTTCGACGTCACCCCGCAGATGGCAGCCTTCAACCGCGAAGGTAAGCGCTTCCGCCTGAACGTCGGCCAGGCGAGCAACACGCCCAACCCATGAGCGACCTGAAATCGGCCCTGGGCGAGGCGGTCGAGGCCGCCTTCGCCGCCGTTGGCGCGCCTCCCGAACTGGGCCGCGTCACGCCCTCCGACCGGCCCGACCTCGCCGACTTCCAGTCGAACGGCGCCCTGGCCGCCGCCAAGCGGCTGGGCAAGAACCCGCGCGAGATCGCCACCGCCGTCGTCGAGAAGCTGCAGGGCGACCCGCGCCTGGCCTCGGTCGAGATCGCCGGCCCCGGGTTCATCAACCTGAAGGTGGCCGACGCCGCCCTCTCGGACCGCGCGAACCAGATCTCCACCGAGGCCCGCGCCGGCGCAGAACTGGTCGACCAGCCGCGCAAGGTGCTGATCGACTACGGCGGCCCCAATGTGGCCAAGCCGATGCACGTGGGCCACCTGCGCGCCTCGATCATCGGCGAGGCCATCAAGCGCATCTACCGCTTCCGCGGCGACACCGTGATCGGCGACGCCCACTTCGGCGACTGGGGCTACCAGATGGGCCTCCTGATCGGCGCCGTCATGGACGAGCATCCCGACATCGCCGCCGAGATCGAAACGGTGACCGACAAGGCCGCCGCGATCCCCGCGTCGTTCCAGAAGATCACCCTGGCCGACCTCGACCGCCTCTATCCCGAGGCCGCCGCCAAGGGGAAGACCGACACCGCCTACCGCGACCGGGCCCGCAAGCTCACCGCCGACCTCCAGGCGCACAAGCCCGGCTGCTACGTGCTGTGGCGCCAGTTCCGGGCCGTGACCCAGGTCGCGCTCGAACGCGACTTCCACGCGCTGGGCGTCGACTTCGACTGGTGGAAGGGCGAGAGCGACGCCGACCCTCTGATCCCGGCCATGGTCGCCGAGCTCGAGTCGCTGGGCCTGCTGGTCGAGGACCAGGGCGCCCGCATCGTCCGCGTCGACCGCGACGGCGAGACCCGGCCCAAGAAGCTGGACGACGGGACTGTGGTCCAGCGCCCCTGGCCCGACCCGCTGCTGGTGGTGTCGTCCGAGGGCTCGGCCATGTACGGCACCACCGACCTGGCCACGATCCTGGATCGCAAGCAGCAATTCGGCCCGGACTACGTCATCTACTGCGTGGACCAGCGCCAGGCCGACCACTTCCTGACCGTCTTCCGCGCCGCCTACCTGGCCGGCTACGCCCAGGAGGGCCAGCTCGAGCACATCGGCTTCGGCACGATGAACGGGACCGACGGCAAGCCCTTCAAGACCCGCGAGGGCGGCGTCCTGAAGCTGAACGACCTGATCGAGATGAGCCGGACCAAGGCCCGCGAGCGCCTGCACGAGGCCGGCCTGGGCGAGAACCTGCCGGCCGACGAGTTCGAGGACATCGCCGGCAAGGTGGCCGTCGCGGCCCTGAAGTTCGCCGACCTGCAGAACTTCCGCGGCACCAGCTACGTCTTCGACCTCGACCGTTTCACCAGCTTCGAGGGCAAGACCGGCCCCTACCTGCTCTACCAGGCGGTCCGGGTGAAGAGCCTGCTGCGCCGCGCCGAGACCGAGGGCGCCGCGACCGGTCCGGTCACCGTGGCCGAGCCCGCCGAGCGCGACCTGGTCCTGACGCTGGACGCCTTCGACGCCGCGCTGACCGAGGCCTACGACAAGAAGGCCCCGAACGCCCTGGCCGAGCACGCCTATCGCCTCAGCCAGGCCTTCTCGAAATTTTACGCCGCCTGCCCGATCATGCTGTCGGAACCTGCGGTGAAGGCCTCGCGCCTGACGCTGGCCACGGCCACCCTGCGCCAGCTCGAGCTCGCGCTCGACCTCCTGGGCATCGCCACGCCCGAGCGGATGTAGCCCCCCTCCACCTCAGCCAGCGGGCCGCAATCTGGACATGCTTCACGGGTTGGGTCGCCGGATGGGGACGAGACGGTTTCTGCTGCTGGGCCTGACGGCCGCGGCCCTGGCGCCCGGCGCGGCGCATGCCGAACAGGACGGGCCTTCCGCCGCCGTGCTGGAACGGGCGCGCAAGGCGTCGGGCGGCCCCGCCTGGGCCAAGCTCGCCGGCCTGCACGAGACCGGCGTCGAGGACGGCCAGCGCTACGAGCGCTGGGTTGACCTGCTGCGCTTCGGCCTGCGCACCGAGGCCGAGACGCCGAACGGCGGCAGGCTGGTGCGGGGCTTCAACGGGTACGGGGCCTGGAGCCTCCTGCCCCACGGCTTCGACCGGGCGAACGCGCCCGCCCCCACAATGACCGAGGCGCTGTCCGAGGCCTATTTCGCGGGCTACGGCTATTTCTTCCCCAGCCGCTTCGACGTGCGCATCGCCTACCTGGGCGTCCGGCCCTCCGGCGGGCGCAGCTTCGACGTCCTGCGCATCCATCCCAACGGCGGCGAGCCGCGCGAGGTCTGGTTCGACCGCAAGACCGGCCTGCCCGCCCGCATGGTCGAGGTGCGCGGGCCGCGGCCGATGACGGTGGAGATGTCGGACTGGAAGCGGTCGGGCTCGGTGCTGGTGCCCTTCCGCTATGTCACCACCGGCGGCGGCCTGCCCAAGCCCCTGGAGCGGCGCGTCGAGGCCGCCGACGTGCGGCGGATGGAGCGGGAGATGTTCAGCCTCCCGCGTCCGAAGTAGCCGGACCTAAGGCCCTTACTCGACGCGTGAAACAAAAAGGCCCTGTCATCCCGGCCGGAGGGCCACTTGTGGCCGGCAGAGCCGGGACCCAAGAGCTTCAAGCTCGGAGCCCGTCACCCTGGGTCCCGGGTCGCCTGCGGCGCCCGGGATGACACAGCTATATCTTTGACTTTCGAACGCTTCGGCCAGGCGCCGATCAAGCCCGGCCCCTACGCCGGCAGCCGGTGCATGGCGCACAGCTTGTTGCCGTCGGGATCGCGCAGGTAGGCCAGGTACATCTTGCCCACGCTGCCCTCGCGGACGCCCGGAGGCTCCTCGCACGACTTCCCGCCCGCTTCGACGCCGGCCTCATGCCATTGCTTGGCCTGTTCCGGCGAGGCGCAGGCGAAGCCGATCGTGCCGCCATTCGCGAACGTCGCGGGCTCGCCGTTGATCGGCAGCGACACGGCGAAGACGCCGCCCTGGGTCAGGTAGAAGATGCGGTGGCCGTCGACGCGCGCCGGGCCGACGCCCAGCGTGCCCAGCAGCTTGTCGTAGAAGGTCTTGGCGCGGTCGAGGTCGTTCGTGCCGACCATGATGTGCGAGAACATCGCGGGGTCTCCTCCAATGAGCGGCGGGACCATAGCGGAGTGACGCAGGGGAGCGGGAGCCCCCGGCCCGGTGACGTTGCGCCGGAGGCTCCCGAAGGGCGGCCGGCGCCGTTGAACAGCCCACGGCGGCGGCGCCCGATCTATGCAAGACCCGTGAAGAGCCCCCGCCGCGAGGGACGGGACGGGGGCTCCTGCGGCCGGCATTCGCCATCGTCGGGTGGCCAGTGAAAGCCGCGGCTTCACAATGCGGCGCGACCGCCTCGGTTCCACGTTTCATGATCTGTGGATGCGTAAAGAGATGCGGGAGACGCAACCTTCTCCCCTCAGTTGAAGTTTTCCCTCCGACGGCGAGACTTTCCAGTCGCCGTCACCAGCCCCAAGAACCCCTGGTCCGTCAGCCCCGGACCGGGGGTTTCCTTTTGGGATCACGCTGGCTCGGCGATCTCGGCGAGGGTGTCCAGTTCGACGAAGAAGTAGCTGACCGGCACGCGCAGGCAGCGCGAGAGGCGGTACAGCATGGGCGCCGAGACGGTGCTCTGGGCGCGCTCGTACTTGTGGACCTGCTGCAGGCTGACGCCGCAGCGGGCGGCGACGTCGGCCAGGGACAGGTCCAGGTCGCGACGCCGCTGGGCGAGCCTGCGGCCGATCTCCCGGGTGATGTCGTCGTTGGTCAAGGCGTCGTTCCAGTTCCGGACCCTGACGCCGGAACCTGCAAGCCCCGCGCCAGGGCCGATGCGGGAATAGGCGGCCGCGCCTGACCCGGCGATGAACATGCGTGGCCGTGCGCGCCCACCTTCCGCCGGCGCGGGCGGCGCCGTACGGATGGGTCATGCTCCGCCTCCTCCTGCTCCTCGTCCTGGGTCTCGCCGCCGGCTGGGGCGCGGTCGCCGTCGCCGCCGAGGCGATCGGGCGCGGTACGAAGCCCCGCGGCGAGCTGGTCGACATCGGCGGGCGGCGCCTGCGGCTCGTCTGCGAGGGGCCGAAGTCCGAGCGGCCGGTGATCTGGATGGAGGCCGGCGCCTTCAGCGGCGCGGCCGACTTCGCCGCGCTCCAGCAGAAGCTGGCCGCCAAGGGCCTGCGCTCCTGCGCCTACGACCGCGCCGGCATGGGCTGGTCCGACCCCGGACCCGAGCCCCGCGACGGCGACGCCATCGTGGGCGACCTGGAGAAGCTGATCGCCAGGTCCGGCGAGCCGGGCCCCTTCGTGCTGATGGGCCACTCGATGGCCGGCCTCTATGTGCGCCAGTACGCGCTCAGGAACCCCGACAAGGTGGTGGGCGTGGTGCTGCTGGACGCGGTGACGCCGCAGATGATCGGCCTGCCCGGCGCCCAGACCTTCGTCGATCGCATGACCGACCTCGCCCGCCTCGGCGCCATGGCCGGGCCGCTGAAGGCGCCGCTCTACTGGTGGGGCGATCGCATCGGCCTGCCGCCGGCCGGCAAGGCCGAAAAACGCCGCGGCTTCATCTCGGCCCGCCAGGGCCGCTCGGCCTATGCCGAAGTGCTGCAATGGCGCGCGGCGGCCGAACAGGCGCAGGCGGCGGGCGACTACCGCCCCGAATGGCCCATCGCCGTGATCACCGCCGGCCCGCCCTCGGCGCGCATGGAGGCCTGGAACACCGTGCGCCAGGCGCCCGCCAAGGCCGCCCGTTCGGGCATGGTCGACAACATCGACGCCGCCAGCCACACCACCATGCTGGGCCTCACCCACGGCGACCGCGTGGTCGCCGGCGTCGACTTCGTGCTGAAGGCGGCCGGGCGGTAGAGGCCATGGCCACCATCGCCCCCGCCACGACGTCGGAGGACCTCGCGGCCATCGGCGAGCTGCTGCGCGCCTACGCCGAGGCCCTGCCCATCGACCTCGGCTACCAGGGCTTCGAGGGCGAGATCGCCGACCTGCCGGGCAAGTACGCCCCGCCGGAGGGCGCCCTGCTGATCGCCCGCGACGCCGACGGCCGGCCACTCGGCTGCGCGGCGCTGCGGCCCCTCGCCGACCCCGGCGCCTGCGAGATGAAGCGGCTCTACCTGGCGCCGGCGGCCCGCGGCTCGGGCCTCGGCCGCGCGCTCGCGGAAGCCATCGTCGCGGCCGCCCGCGCCGCCGGCTACCGCGAACTGCGCCTCGACACCCTGCCCTCGATGACCACCGCCATCGCCCTCTACGAGGCCCTCGGCTTCCGGCGGATCGCGCCGTACTACGGACCGACGCCGGAGGGGACGGTGTTTCTGGGGTTGGCGCTCTAGCCCCCCGGCCCCTCCACATCCACGCCGCGCAAGCGGATCTGGCTCACCACGCCGCCCTCGGCCAGCAGCGGGCGCAGGCTGACCACCGCCACCGAGTGGCCCGGCGTCTCCAGGGCGGTGACGATGGCGGCGGCCTGGTCGGCGGTCATCCGCCGCCACAGGTCGGCCCCGCCGCCCAGCAGCAGCAGGCACTTCTCGAAGCTGCGCGGCGCGGTCAGGGCCTTGCCCACATCGCCCCGCGCCCAGCCCTCGGCCGCCGCGCGCGCCTGCCCCTTCGGCGCCTCCAGGTCGCGCAGCGCCCCGTCCAGGCACTGCTCGTGGATGGCCGGCGTCAGCGACCCCAGCGCGGCGTTGACGAACGGCATCGCCTGATAGCGCGCCGGGTCCACCACCTTCACCTTGTTGGCCTTCGCCAGCTTGATGATCTGGTCCATGGCCGACGGTCCCGTGTCGGCCTTCTGCGCGTCGGAGGTGAGCTGGGCGCCGGCCATCAGCGGCGTCCAGCCCGCGTAACGCTTGGCCGGCTGCCCCGCCCGCTCGCGCGCCGCCACGAACCGCACGCGCAGCGGCTCGGGCAGCGTGGTCTCCAGCGGCGCCTTCGACTTCAGCTTCGAGCGCGCCCGCAAGAGCGCCGGCACGTCCTTGATCCCCGCGCGCAGGCTGACCCGCGTGCCGACGATCAGGCTGTTGGCGCCCTTCATCCGCCGCTGCAGCCACCGTTGGTCCCAGTCGACTCCCTTCGGCAGGCGCTCGTCGGCCAGGCCCAGGATGTAGACCGTGGTGTCGGCGTCCGAGACCTTCCACCACGCCGGCCCGGGCTCCCGCGCCTGAACCACCAGCTCCTCGACGATGTTCGCCTCGGGATCCTCGATCGCCGCCCGCGGCTGGGCCGCGACAGGCCCGGCCAGCATCAGCATCGCGGCCACGAGGCCGCCCATCGCCGTCTTGCGCATCATCTCTTCCCCGATCCGACGGAACATCGATCGACGAGCCCTGCGGCGAAAGCTGGGCCATGGCGGGGCGTTTTCTTCACCTTCGGATTATGTAGTTCTGGGCTCGCCATGTCGGGGGACAGGGATTTGCGCAGGTTCTGGCGCCGGGCCAACGGCCTGGTCCTGGCGGTGATCGGCGGCGGCCGGATCCCGGCGCTGGCCGTGGCCGAGCCGGAACGGACGGACGGCAACGCCGTCGTCCGCATGCGTGGCCTCGCCCTCCTCGTCGCCGCGGCCACGCTCGTCGCCCAGCTCCTGTCGCATGCCGACGGCGGCGCGGACGCGCCGACCGCGCCGCTCGGCATCGTGATCGGCCAGGCGCTGTGGAACGCCGCCCAGGCCGGCCTCCTGCTGCTGCTCCTCGGCCTGTGGTGCGCGCGACGCCGCGCCTGGGTCGCGGCCCTGGCCGTCGGGACGCTCCTCAGCCTGCCCTTCGCGATCTACGCCGTCGGCCCGGGCGCCTGGGCGTTCACCGCGCTGACCCTGGCGACCTGCGCGCTGGCCTGGACCCGCGACGCCCCCGACCTGGGTGTCGCCGTGGTCGACGCGCCGGCCCGCGCGCCGCCGCTGCTAGCCAAGTTCGAGTTCCTGGCGCTCGCCTGCAGCCTGCTCTGCTCGATCTACAACTTCCATCAGAGCTGGGGCCTGTGGCCCCACTGGAACAGCCTCTTCGAGGGCGCCGCCCGCGCCACCGGCTTCACGCCCGACGCCACCGCCATGGCCCAGGCGTTCTACGGCCTCGGCCTCCCGGACTTCGACCTACCCGCCTACGTGCCCGTGGGCGAGCCCTGGAACAGCCTCGGCGTCCTCGCCTTCACGCTGATCTGGACGGTGTTGCCGTTCCTCTATGTGCTCTACTTCGGCCTGCTGGCGCTCCAGGCCGAGCACACGCCCGGGCGGCGGATCCAGCAGGCGCTGTGCGGCGTCGCAATCTTCCACTTCCTGTTCCTCACCGACGTCGTCGACTATCGGTTTGGCCGCGGCGTCGTGAACCCGGCGGCCGAGTGGTGCCACTGGCTGGAGGTGTTCGTGTGGCGCCTCGCGATCATGCTGCCGATCTACCAGAAGGTGGTCTCGGGCCAGTGGCGGCGGGCCGGGAAGATCGGCCTCGCCCTGCACTACGGCGTCGGCGCCTGGGCGGCCGGGTTCCTGGTCTACGAGGTGCTGCTCTACAACGCCCCGATGTTCCGCGACTGGGCCGCGGGCGTCCCGCACCGCCAGCTCATCCTGTTCGGCCACGGCTATTCCGAGACCGTCGGTTGGCACGGCGCGCTCGTGCTGATGGTCGCCCTCTACGGCTTCATGCTGGTGGCCCTGCCCTGCAGGCGCGTCGTCGTCACGCCGCTGAGGTCGACGGGCTAGGCTGGCGTCAGCCTGCGCCCGCGCAGCGCCAGGCCCGTGAGCCCGAAGCCCGCCAGCAGGAGCGCCCAGGTCGCGGGCTCGGGCACGGCGGCCGGCAACGGGATCACGGCCAGGTCACCGCCGAAGACGCCCGGGTGGATGCCGGGGCTCGAGAACGCGCCCGCCGCGAAGCTGCTGCCCATCCCGTAGCTGTGGGACACACCGGGTACCTGCACGTTGAAGCCGAACGTGTCGTAGGGCCCGCCGAACGAGGCGCCCGGCACGAGATAGATTCCGACGCAGGTCATGTCGTGGAGCTCGCACCTGTCGGGCGCGACGAACCCCGTTTGGGCGACCGCATAGCCGTCGTGGACGTAGCTGATGATCCCGTCCGGCAGGGACAGCAGGTAGACGACATCTCCGGGCTGATAGTCGTCGCCCACGTCGATCACCGCCATCGCCGCGCCGCCGTTGATACGTTGGACGCCCTCGGTCGCCAGCGTCCCGGCGTCGAAGTGGTAGATGAACGCGCCCGGACCGCCCATGCCGTTGTCCAGCGCCGAGAGCGTCGCCACGTCCCGCGCGCCCAGGCCCGACGGCGCCACGTCGAACTGCACCGTGCCGCAGACCACGCCGCCCTGGTTCAGGCAGCTCGAGAACGCCAGCGGCCCGGTGTCGGCCGTCACGAACCCCTGGCTGACGTAGGTGGAGAGCCCGCCGGGCCCCTCGAAGGCGTAGATCACCGCCGCCTCTGCCCGCGCCGCCAGCAGCAGCGCGGCCGCCCCGGCGATCCCTGCACCGATCGTCTTCACGCCCAACCCCGAAAACGCCGTCCGGCCCGCCGCGGACACCGGCCCGAGAATAGGCGCCCGCCGCCGTATGGTCGTTCTCCCGGCGTCTCAAAAGCGGTGGTCCCGCTTACACCAGCGTCTCATCCGCGCCGGCGGCCCTCGGCGGGTGAGGCATGAGGTCGCAACGGCCACGCTTCGCTCCCGCGCCGGGTATGGTTTGCAGCCCGTTAACACCCTGGCCATCGTTGCCGCCTAGCCAGGACGCCGGCGTGGCCCTTCGAAGGGCCGGAGGGATGCATGGCCGACGGCGGCGGATGGCACAGCGGATTTGAGACCGGCGAGGCGACCGGCCTGGCGCGCGACCGCTTCCAGGCCGTGCTCTCCGAGTTCGCCCAGCGGCTGACGTCGCCCGAACCCATGCGCCGCGAGACGGCCGTCGCGCTGGTCCAGCAGCTGGACCGCCTGGGTCGCCGCATCGTCGAGGAGCAGGAGACCGCGCTCGCCCGCGCCGCCGAGCTGGACGCCGCGGTCCTCGCCCTGACCGCCCGGCTGGAAGCCGCGCGCACCTCAGCCGCGGCGCGCGAAACCGAACTCTCGGCCCGCATCGACAGCCTCCTGGCCGAGCTGGGCGAGGCCCGCGCCGCCAAACGCCCCGCGCCCATCCGCACCATCGTGGCCGCCGTCGCCGCCTGCGTCGCGCTGGGCGGAGCCGCCGCCGGTGTCGTGGGCTTGACGCGCCCGCCCCCCGAACCGCGCGCGGCGGCCGCGACCCTGCCCGTCGTCCTGGAAGCGCCCGCCGAACCGCCCGTCCAGCCCATGCAGCCGCCGGTCCCCGCGGCCGCCGAGATCGCATCGCCGCCCGTCGAGGCGGCCCCGCCTCCCCCGCGCGACGCCTATCCCGCGGTCGCCGCCGCCCTCGCCCGCGGCGCCCCGGACGCCGTCGTGGACCTGACTCGCCTGGCGCTCACCGGGAACGCCGACGCGCAGCTCCGCTTAGCCCAGGCCTACGAGGCCGGCGATCACGGCCTGCCGCGCGACCTGGCGGCCGCCCGCCTCTGGACCCTGAAGGCCGCCGCCCGTGGCGACCGCGTGGCCATGTACAACGCCGGCCAGTTTCTCATGGAAGGCGACGGCGGCCCCAAGGACCCCGCCGCCGCGGCCGACTGGTTCCGCCGCGCCGCGCAGAAGGGCGTCGTCGACGCCCAGTACAACCTCGGCCTGATGTACGAGACCGGCCAGGGCGTGGCGCGCGATCCGCGCGAGGCCCAGAAGTGGTACGCCCGCGCCGGCCAGGCCGGCGACGCCACGGCCCGCCAGAAGCAGGCCGAGCTGGAGCGGCGACTCGACGCCTCCGGCCCGCAGGCGCCCGCCGCTGCGGCCGCGGACGCCGGCGTCCGCGGCGCCTCGGTCGGCGAGACCCAGGCCTACCTGTCCCAGCAGGGCTACTACATTGGGCCCGTCGACGGCGTGGTGACGCCGGAGCTCAGGGCCGCCGCCGACGCCTACATGAAGGACCATCCGGCCGTCGCGCCCACCCGCTAGGGTTCGGACCCAACAGCGCTCATCCCGGCGAATGCCGGGACCCAGATGGAATGGCGCAGGAGTGGGTTCCAGTTACTCGGAGCTCGTCCCATCAGCGTCAGAGTTCTGGGATCTGGGTCCCGGCTTTCGCCGGGATGAGCGGAAATCATTGAATTTACTGACGCAGAATTGAGTCCAGACCCTAGGGTTCGGACCCAACAGCGCCGATCAAGCAACCTCTGTCATCCCGGCCAAAGCCCGTTTGCGGGCTGCCGAGCCGGGACCCAGAGGGTTCTGCAGTGCGGTGGCTCCTGGGTCCCGGATCGGCCTTGCTGGCCGTCCGGGATGACAGAGCTGTTTGCTTATTCGCGTGTCGCCGATCCGTAATTGAGGTCGGACCCTAGCCGCCGCTCAAGCCCGCCGCGCGCAAAGCGCGACGATGGCCGCACCGGCCGCCACCGCCAGCAGGTCCTCGACCAGGCCGCTGCGCATCTGCCCCACCGCCGCCATCGCCCGCTTGCGCCCGGCCAGGGTCAGGTAGGCCAGCGGCACGGCCACGCCGACCGCCACCGCCGCGCCCGCCCGCTCGCGGCCGCGCGGCGCCAGGGCCGCGCCCGCGATCCCCGCGCTCGCCATCCGCGCCAGCAGGCCCAGGGCCACCGTCCGATCCGGCGCGGACCTCAGCTTGTCCCCCAGCAGTTCGCCCGCGCCCATCGCCAGCGCCCCGAACCGGAACAGCGGATGATCCAGCAGCGCCAGCCGCCCGGGCAGCCGCCCGCCCGCCAGCCGCGCCGTCGAGAGCGCCGCCATCGGGGTCATGGAGCGCGCGCTGGCCACGGCGCCGATGAGCGCGGAGGGGATGAAGGCGGTGGCGGTGGAGGCGTGGTGGGTCATGCCTCCTGAACCCCGAACCCCGCCCGAGGTTCACCCGTTTCCCAAGGACGCCGAAGACGCTGGCCTGCCGGGCCGGGGCCGGCCAGGATCGCCCGCTGCCCATCGCAAGGAGCCCAACCATGACCCAGAGCCAGCTGCTGCGGATGGACAACATCGGCATCGTGGTGGAATCCCTCGACGACGCCGTCGCCTTCTTCACCGAGCTCGGCCTGACGCTGGAGGGGCGGGCCACCATCGAGGGCGAATGGGCCGGGCGCGTCACCGGCCTCGGCGACCAGCACGTCGAGGTCGCCATGATGGTCACCCCCGACGGCCACAGCCGCCTCGAGCTCTCGCGCTTCCTCCGCCCCGTCGTCGTCGCCGACCACCGCACGGCCCCTGTGAACGCCCTCGGCTACCTGCGCGCCATGTTCGCGGTGAGCGACATCGACGAGGTGCTGGCCCGGCTGCGCAGGCACGGCGCCGAGGTGGTGGGCGAGGTGGTCCAGTACGCGGACGCTTACCGCCTCTGCTACATCCGCGGCCCCGAGGGCCTCCTCATCGGCCTGGCGGAGCCCCTAGGCGGGCGGCGGTGACGGGCGGCGCTCCAGGCGCCTTGGCCTGACCGGTTGCGCCCGGCTCGACGGGCCGCTCCCACGAAGGCGCACTGAGCCGGCAAGGATACGCCCGCCTCCTCGAAAGGAAGCGGGCGCAAGGTCGGAGTGTCACTGGGGGGACAAACACCCCGGAAGGCGCGGAAAGCTTGCAGTCGCCGAGAAGAGCGTCGGCGGCGCGCCACGCCAGCTTTGGATGCCGACGCCGGAGAAGGAGATATTCTCTTCCCTGGACTTCACTTTCGTAACAAGACTACAACTCAAGGACGTCATCACGCGAAGAGATTAACGGATCCTTCCATGACGTTAAGTTCGGCCAAGATGTCGCAGCTCGTCGAGCTCCATCACATTCTTTCAGGCCGAAACAAGGATTGGCGACAGACGCGCGATTGACAAAATGTCGCAGGGCATCGGCGTTCGAGCCGGCCCGGAATTTACCTAATCTCTACAATCGCGCCAGCATTTCTCCGCCAACTCGAAGAACATCGGGGGATGAACGGAGTTCCTATGAAACATCTGTATCTGTCGGCGGCGCTCGCGCCTCTCCTGCTCGTGACGCCGGCGCACGCTGAAACCAAGGCCGGCAGCGCCAAGACGAACGGCGAAGCGGCCTTCACCACCGGCGTCGCCAAGGGCCGCGACCGCCTGGACAGCGCCACCTCCACCAGCGCCCTGCGCGAGTCCGAGATCGAGGTGCTGGGCGCCCGTTCGCTGGGCGAAGTGCTGCGCAACATCCCCGGCATCCGCGCCGAATACGCGGTGGGCGAAGGCAACGACAACTACTCGATCCGCGGCCTGCCGCTGTCGGGCACCGGCTCGAAGTATGTCCAGCTCCAGGAAGACGGCCTGCCGGTCCTGGAATTCGGCGACATGTACCAGCTCGGCACCGACATGTTCATGCGGGCCGACCTGAACCTCTCGGCCATCGAGACCATCCGCGGCGGTTCGGCCTCGACCTTCGCGTCGAACTCGCCGGGCGGCGTGATCAACCTGATCTCGAAGAACGGCGACACGGAAGGCGGCACGGTCCAGGCGACCTACGGCCTGAACTACGGCGAAAAGCGCCTCGAGGGCGACTACGGCTACAAGCTCAGCGACACGCTGCGCATGCACATCGGCGGCTTCTATCGTGAGGGCGAAGGTCCGCGCGACGTCGGCTACACCGCCTACAAGGGCGGCCAGGTGAAGGCCAACATCACCAAGACCTTCGACAACGGCTACGTCCGCGTCTACGGCAAGTACCTCGACGACCGCACGCCGGTGTACCAGTTCGTGCCGATCAAGGTGACGGGCACGAACGCCGACCCGACCTTCAGCAGCCCGGCCAACTTCAACATCAAGACCGACTCGCTGCTGTCGCCCTACGTCAGCAACGTCCTGACCCTGGACGAGAACAACAACCTGGCCCAGGACGACCTGCGCGGCGGCCAGCACGCCGTCGTCAAGTCGATCGGCCTCGACGCCCAGTTCGACGTGAAGGGCTGGACGATCACCGAGAAGTTCCGCATCGCCGACATCGGCGGCAGCAACCTGACCATCCGGCCGATCGCCGTGAACCAGGCGGCCGTGCTGGCCACGACCTACGGCGGCGCCGGCGGCAAGCTCAGCTACGCCACGGGTCCGCTGGCCGGCCAGGCCATCGCCAATCCGGCGACGCTGAACGGCAACGGCCTGCTGACCTCGTCGCTGCAGCTCGACACCCACATCAAGAGCCTGGACAACGCCGCCAACGACATCCGCGCCAGCCGCGTGTGGGAAGTCGGCGCGGGCGACCTGACCACCACGGTCGGCTTCTACAAGTCGTCGCAGGACTACTCGACGAACCTGTCGTTCCTGAACGTCCTGGCCAGCGTCGCCGGCGACGGCCAGTCGACGCTGATCAACGTCACCACGGCGGCCGGCGTCCCGTACACCCAGGACGGCTACCTCGCCTACGGCCTCGGCAGCAGCTTCCACCGCAACTACGACATGAACTACGGCGTCAACGCGCCGTACGCCTCGATCAACTACCACGTCGGCAAGATCGCGGTGGGCGGCAGCCTCCGCTACGACCTGGGCAAGGTGCGGGGCACGCTGTACGGCTCCGAGCTGGGCGGCGGCCGGGTCGGCACGACGTCGTTCGACATCAACCACAACGGCGTCATCTCGACGGCCGAGACCAAGGTGGCGATCCTGCCGCTCGGCCAGCCGGGCAAGGTCGACTACAGCTACCACTACCTGAGCTATTCGGCCGGCGTGAACTATCGCATCGCCGAGCAGCTGGCCGTCTTCGGCCGCTACAGCCGCGGCGGTCGCGCCTCGGCCGACAAGATCCTGTTCACCCCGGCGGTCAACTACAACACGGGCAAGCTGGTCGATAAGGACAGCGGCTACGACACCGTGAAGCAGGCCGAACTCGGCCTGAAGTACCGGGTGCAGGGCATCACGTTCAACGTCACCGGCTTCTCGGCCCGGACCGGCGAACGCAACACCCAGATCGTCAGCGGCGCCGACGGCTCCGCCTCGGTCCTGAACATCGTGCGCGGCTACAAGGCCAAGGGCGTCGAGCTCGAAGCCGCGGTCCGCAAGGGCCCGTTCAGCGTCACCGCCGGCGCCACCTACACCGACGCCAAGATCTCCAGCGACGCCGCCAACGCCGCCCTGATCGGCAACACCCCGCGCCACCAGGCCGACTTCATCTACGCGGTGACCCCGCAGGTCGAGCTGGAGTACGCGACCGTCGGCGTCAACGTGATCGGCACCACCAGCAGCTACGCTCAGGACACCAACCTGCTGAAGCTGCCGGCCTACACCCTGGTCAACGCCTTCGTGCAGGTGCGTCCGATGGAGAACGTCCAGCTGATGCTGAACGTCAACAACCTCTTCAACAAGCTGGCGCTCTCCGACTCCGAACAGGGCTCCATCCCGGCCAGCGGCGTCGTCCTGGGCCGCGCCTATCCGGGCCGGACCGCCTCGGCGACCCTGCGCTACACGTTCTAACCAACACCGACCCCATGGCCGGAGCGCCCCAGCGTTCCGGCCCTCCAAGCCCTGTGGCCGGAGCGCACCCGCGTTCCGGCCACAGTCTTTTTCGGCCCGGGCTTCCGGCCCGCGGCCCTCGACGACCCGGCCCCCGCCGCCCGCGCCTCACCCGCCCGGCAGCCGTCCATATCCCGCGGGCGGCCGCCAGCCCGGGGCGTCCTCGCGCTCGACCTGCCCGGTCTCGGGATTGGGACACCAGGCCACCACCTTCTTCTCGCCCGTCTGCGGGTCCACCTCGACGCCGAAGTGCCGGAACAGGGTCTTCACCACCTCCGGCCCTCGCTCCGGCTCGGCCATCTTCAGGCGGAACACCCGCGGCGCCATCAGGCCGGTCAGCCAGCGCAGGTGCCCCAGCCTCACCCCGGTCAGATAGGCCGTCTCGGGCGTCGCGGCGCACGCCATCTCCCAGCCCTCGTCGCTCAGCACCTCGGCGCGGATGCGCATGCCCCGCTGCACCATCTCCTCGAACTCGGGGAACTTCCGGCGCCAGTTGAACAGCGTCGACAGGCTGGGCATCGTCGGGTCGCGCCCGATGGCCGTCAGGCTCTGCCCCTCGCACAGCCGCTCGAACACCTCGTCGGCCACCTCTTCGCTGATCGTGAACGCCGGCCCCCGCGTCCCCGCCGGCCGCCCCCCGGCGCGGCGCGCCTCCAGCAGCGCGGCGGCGAAGTCCGGCTTCGCCTTCGCCCACTTCGCGATCGCCTCGGCCGTCGGCATGCCGCGCGTCCGGGCGATGTGATAGAGCAGCTCGCCCCGCGCCAGCCGCTTGCACAGCCGCGCCGCCAGCTCCGGCGAGTAGCGCACATAGGTGCGCGGCTTCTTCCTGCCCTTGCCGCCCTTGCCGCCGCCGCGCCCCTGCGCACTGTCCCGCCCACCGGCCGCAGGCGCACACGCAGCCGCCGTCGCCGCAGGACCCATGTCCTCCGCCATCGCACCGCCTCTCGATTGTCCCGAAAACCGCGCCGGCCGCGCTCAAGGCGCACGCATCAACGCTGACAGAACCCTCTCAAATCCCCGCGCGAATGTCAAGAACAAAATAAGAACATTTGGCTGCCATCTCCTCTCCCAGGCGCGCAGCGCCGAGGGAGAGGCCGGGTGAGGGCGGCGCCGCGGCCCGGCCCGCCCCCTCCGTTTTGGACCCGAGGCCACCGCCCCAACGCCGGCGATCACCCGTCCCCACATTCCCGTCGCCATGGCCGCCCGCCCCGGCCAATGTCGGCCCGCCGCGCCCTCGTTCGTCCTCGGGTCAGGACGCGACCCGCCGCCGCCGACCACGGAGCCCCCATGGCCAAGACCGACTTCAAGACCGCCGACGAGTACATCGCTACGTTCCCGCCGGCCGACCAGGAGGCCCTCCAGGCCATCCGCCAGGCCATCCGCGCCGGCGCCCCCGACGCCGAGGAGGTGATCAGCTACCAGCTGCCCGCCTTCAAGCAGGACGGCTTCGTCCTCTACTACAGCGCCTTCGCCCACCACTACGGCCTCTCCCTGCCGCCGCCCTTCACGGTCTTCGAGGCCTTCAAGGCTGAGCTCGCCCCCTTCGAGGTCTCCAAGTCGGCCATCCGCCTCCCCAAGACCCAGCCCCTCCCCCTCACCCTCATCACCGACATCGCCCGCTTCCGCGCCGAGGAGAACCGCACCCGCGCGGCGGCGAAGACGAAGAAGGGGAAGACCTGACCCGCGCCCTACCTCCCCCGCGAAGCGGCGGGAGGGGGACCAGCCGCCGACCCCGGCCTCGAGCCGGGGGAAGAGCGGTTGGTGGAGGGGGCGAGCCCCATCCACAGAGTTCGATACAGCCAGTTCGACCCGTCTCACCTGAGGCCCGCCCCCTCCACCCCGCGCTCTACGGTCGGCTAACGCCGCCCTCGGCGCGCGGTCCCCCTCCCGCCGCTTCGCGGGGGAGGTGAAGCGTGCGCCCGCGCGCGTCCGCCAGGACGCACCCCACCCTGAAGGCCACGGCCAGCCCCAGCCGGCCTCTAGAGCTTGGTCAAGGATTGGGCGCGCCGCGCCCATGCGCATGGCATAGCAGTTGGTGCAACCCGCCGTGAGGATCGTGCATCCAGCCACGGGATTCCAGGTCGCATCTGTCCATTCAATTGAAGTATCGGCCATTCTCGGTCTCCCCGGCGAAGCTCCGGGCGTTCGGGTTAACGGCATCTCTACAGCTTGCCTGCGTCACTAGCGGTCGCAGGGGTCGCGTCTTCCTCCACCCCCACCTTGACTCCCCCTCCCCCCACCGCCACAACCGCCCCATCCCTCGCGGGAGAGACTCCTCCATCGCCCCACGGCGCCGGAGGGGAGCCGAAGGCGCAACCGCCCCGGAAACGCTCAGGCAAAAGGACCGCGACGGGCTGATGAACGCTGGAAAGTTCCCTTCCTAGCCCACGGGCGAAGCAGGGACGCCGAAGGAGCAGAGGGCCGCCACCCACCGGCGACGCCCGAAATCTCTCAGGCCGAAAGGACAGCGGGGGCGCACGACGTCGGAACTCTGTTCCGCCGCGCGCCGCATCGTCAGCCGAGGTCGCCCCCAGTGTCAGACACGCCCCTCAAGACCACCCCGCTCACCGAGGCGCACGTCGCGCTCGGCGCTCGCATGGTGCCGTTCGCCGGCTACACCATGCCCGTGCAGTACCCGATGGGCGTGATGCAGGAGCATCTCTGGACCCGCGAGCACGCCGGCCTGTTCGACGTCTCCCACATGGGCCAGGCGCGCCTGCGCGGGGTGTCGCCGCTGTCGGCCTTCGAGGAGGTGGTCCCCGGCGACTACATCGGCCTGAAGCCCGGCAAGCAGAAGTACTCGGTCCTGCTCAACCACAAGGGCGGGATCATCGACGACCTGATGGCCGGACGCCCCGATGACGACGGCCTGTTCGTGGTCGTCAACGGCGCCTGCAAGGACAACGACTTCAAGGTCATCGACGACGAGCTGGCCGGCCAGGTGACCATCCAGCGCCTGGAAGACCGCGCGCTGATGGCGATCCAGGGCCCTGAGGCCGCCGCCGTGGTCCAGAAGCACGTCCCGGCCACGGCCGACATGGTGTTCATGGACATCCGCTCCATGCCCGGCTTCGGCACGGACATCATCATCTCCCGCTCGGGCTACACCGGCGAGGACGGCTACGAGATCTCGGTCCCGGCCTCCGAGGCGGTGCGCGTCTGGAACCTGCTGCTGGAAGACGAGCGCGTGAAGCCCATCGGCCTGGGCGCCCGCGACTCCTTACGCCTGGAGGCCGGCCTCCCGCTCTACGGCCACGACCTGGACGAGACCGTCTCGCCGGTCGAGGCAGGGCTCACCTTCGCCATCAACAAGAACCGCCGCGAACAGCGCGACTTCCCGGGCGCGGCCCGCATCGTCAAGGAACTGGCCGAAGGCGCCGCCCGCGCCAAGGTCTGCCTGCGCGTGCTGGAAGGCGCCCCGGCCCGCGAGGGCGCCGAGGTGGCCGACGAGGCCGGCAATGTGATCGGCGTCGTCACCTCTGGCGGCCACTCCCCGGTGCTGAAGGGCGGCATAGCGCTCGCCTTCGTGCCCCCGGCCTTCAAGGCGCCCGGCACGAAGCTGAAGGTCATCGTCCGCGGCAAGCCCCAATCCGCCGAAGTCGTCGCCAGCCCCTTCGTCCCCCACCGCTACGTGCGCAAGGCCTAGGCGATGACCGCTCCTGGCGCGTTAGCGCCCATAAATTTTGACCACGAACCACACGAACCACACGAACGCTGGGTTCAAGGGGCGAGGAATTGCCGCGGGCAGAGCCTGTTCGTGTCGTTCGTGTGGTTCGTGGTCGATCAAAACAGCGCCTGCGGCGCGCACTGCCTCTGACGGAGATACCCGAATGCGCTTCACCAAGGATCACGAGTGGGTCGTCCTCGAGGGCGACGTGGCCACCATCGGCATCACCGCCCACGCCGCCGAGCAGCTGGGCGACGTGGTGTTCGTCGAGACGCCCGAGGCCGGCAAGACCGTGAAGGCCGGCGACGCCTTCGCCGTGGTCGAGAGCGTCAAGGCCGCCTCCGACGTCTACGCCCCGATCTCGGGCGAGGTGGTCGAGGGCAACTCGATCCTGGGCGACGCGCCCGAGACCGTGAACGCCGACCCCGAGAACGGCGGTTGGTTCGCCAAGATCAAGGTCTCGGACCCCAGCCAGTACGAAGCCCTCATGGACCGCCCCGCCTACGAAGCCTTCCTGGCGACGCAGTAGGACTGTCACCGGCCTTCTCCCCTTGCGGGAGAAGGTGGCCCGCGAAGCGGGTCGGATGAGGGGTCGCACGGACCTCCGCCGATCCGACCTCCCGGCGTCATGACGATCCGCAGCGCGACCCCTCATCCGTCGGCTTCGCCGACACCTTCTCCCGCAAGGGGAGAAGGAACCGACCAACGGACCGACCCCATGCGATACCTCCCCCTCACCCCCGACGACCGCGCGCAGATGCTGGGCGTGATCGGCGCGCCCGACGTGGACGCGCTGTTCGCCGACGTGCCCAAGGCGGCGCGCCTGCCGGGCCCGGTGGACCTGCCGCTGCACGCCGGCGAGCTGGAGGTGGAGCGGGAGCTGAGCCAGCTCGCGGCCCGCAACCGCGCCGCCGGCGCCGGGCCGTTCTTCTGCGGGGCCGGGGCCTACAGGCACCATGTCCCGGCCACCGTGGACCACATCATCCAGCGGTCCGAGTTCCTGACCAGCTACACGCCCTACCAGCCCGAGATCGCCCAGGGCACGCTGCAGGTGCTGTTCGAGTTCCAGAGCCAGGTCGCCGCCCTGACCGGCCTCGAGGTGGCCAACGCCTCGATGTACGACGGCTCCACCGCCTGCGCCGAAGCCGTGATGATGGCGCAACGCGTGACCCGCCGCGAGAAGGCGATCCTCTCCGGCGGCCTGCACCCGCACTACGCCGCCACCACCCAGACCATCGCCCACGCCGAGGGCATGGAGATCGTCCGCCAGAAAGCAGCGATCGACGCCGAGGCCGCGGTCATCGACGCCATCGACGAGCACACCGCCTGTGTCGTGGTCCAGACGCCCAACATCTTCGGCGTGGTCACCGACGTGACGAAGATCGCCGAGGCCGCCCATGCCAAGGGCGCGCTGCTGATCGTGGTCACGACCGAGGCCGTCTCGTTCGGCCTCCTGAAGTCGCCCGGCGAGATGGGCGCTGACATCGCCGTCGCCGAGGGCCAGTCCATCGGCAACGCCCTGAACTACGGCGGCCCCTACGTCGGCCTCTTCGCCTGCCGCGAGAAGCTGATGCGCCAGATGCCGGGCCGGCTCTGCGGCGAGACCGTCGACGCCGACGGCCGCCGCGGCTACGTGCTGACGCTGTCGACCCGCGAGCAGCACATCCGCCGCGAGAAGGCGACGTCCAACATCTGCACCAACTCGGGCCTCTGCGCGCTCGCCTTCACGATTCACATGACGCTGCTCGGCGGCGTGGGCCTGACCCAGCTCGCCAAGATCAACCACGCCAAGGCCCGCGAGCTGAAGGCCGCGGTCGAAGGCGCGGGGCTCGAGGTGTTGACGCCCCGGTTCTTCAACGAGATCGCCGTGCGGACGAAGGGCCCGGCCGCCAAGCTGGTCGACGTCCTGGTGGGCCAGGGCATCGTCGCCGGCGTTCCCTATTCGCGCCTCGACCCGCACGCCGGCCTGGACGACGTCCTGCTGCTCTGCGCCACCGAGACCACCACCTCCGACGACATCGCCGCGCTCGCCGCCGCCCTGAAGGCCGCCTGATCATGACCATGCAGAATGTGGGCCGCCCCACCCGCCCCGAAGGCTCGACCGAGAGCGTGGGCTTCCAGTCGCTGACCGGCGGCCGGGGTCTCGTGCAAGACGAGCCGCTGATCTTCGAACTGGACGGCTGGAAGAAGACCGGCGTCGACCTGCCGGAGGCCTCCGCCGACGCCTCGGACCTGGCCGGCCTGACCCGCGCGGACCTGCCGCTGCCCGGCCTCTCCGAGCCCGAGGCCATGCGCCACTACGTGCGCCTCAGCCAGAAGAACCATGCCATCGACCTGGCGCTCTACCCGCTGGGCTCGTGCACGATGAAGCACAACCCGCGCCTGAACGAGAAGGCCGCCCGCATGGCCGGCTTCGCGGACCTCCATCCCCTGGCGCCGGTCTCGACGACCCAGGGCGCGCTCGAGCTCATGGACCGCCTGGCCCACTGGCTGAAGACCCTGACCGGCATGCCCGCCGTCGCGCTCTCGCCCAAGGCCGGCGCCCACGGCGAGCTCTGCGGCCTGCTCTGCATCAAGGCCGCCCACGAGGCCAAGGGTCAGGGCCACCGCCGCACCGTGCTGGTCCCCACCTCGGCCCACGGCACCAACCCGGCCACCGCCGCCTTCGTCGGCTACTCGGTCCAGGAAATCGCCCAGACCGAAGACGGCCGCGTCGACCTCGCCGACCTGGAATCCAAACTCGGACCAGATGTTGCGGCAATCATGGTCACCAACCCCAACACATGTGGGCTATTCGAGCGCGACGTCATAGATATCGCCAAGCTTACGCACGCCGCTGGGGCTTATTTCTACTGTGATGGCGCCAACTTCAACGCCATCGTCGGCCGCGTCCGCCCCGGCGACCTCGGCGTCGACGCCATGCACATCAACCTGCACAAGACCTTCTCCACGCCGCATGGCGGCGGCGGGCCCGGTGCGGGTCCCGTGGTGCTGTCCGAGGCCCTGGCGGCCTACGCCCCCGCCCCGTGGGTGGTCAGCGCCGCCGACGGCTTCCAGCTCGTCGAGGAGGCCAAGGACCAAGCCGCCGCCGCCTTCGGCCGCATGAGCGCCTTCCACGGCCAAATGGGCATGTTCGTCCGCGCCTACGCCTACATGCGCAGCCACGGCTCGGACGGCCTGCGCCAGGTCGCCGAGGACGCCGTCCTCAACGCCAACTACGTCAAGGCCCGCCTGTCCGACGTCATGACCCCGGCCTTCCCTGACGGCCCCTGCATGCACGAGGCGCTGTTCGACGACGCCTGGCTGGACGGCACCGGTGTGACCACCCTCGATTTCGCCAAGGCGATGATCGACGAGGGCTTCCACCCGATGACCATGTACTTCCCGCTGGTGGTGCACGGGGCGATGCTGATCGAACCGACCGAGACCGAGTCCAAGCGCGAGCTGGACCGCTTCTGCGAGGCGCTGCGCGCTTTGGCCGCAACGGCCAAGCTTGGCGAAATCGACCGCTTCAAGGGCGCGCCGCACCTCGCGCCGCTGCGCCGGCTGGACGAAACCCTGGCCGCGCGGAAGCCGAAGCTCACGTGGAAGCCCGAGTCGGCAACAAGCTAAGCCATGGGATTTGCACAGAATCCTGTGTCGATCTGTGACAGTCCTGCACGGAGGTGTGGCGCCGGCGCCATGGCTGGGGGAATAGGGGCCCGTTAGCAAAATTTAACGGCACGGCGTCTTTACGATTCTCCGGTACGTACGCATATGGGGTTTGTGACGGCGGAACCTCCCCGCTTCGCCGCACGCCCCCCAGGACTGCCCAAGTGACTTTCGCCATGCCCTCTTTGCGCGTCTATCGCGCCACGGACGATCTCGCGCGCGAGATTGCGGGCCGCATCAAGCGGTTCGGGCTGGTGCTGCTTGGCTTCGCCATCATCGTCGCGGGCATCGCGATCGCGCCCCTGCCGGGTCCCGGCGGGATCCCGGTGATCGTGGTCGGCCTGATGATCGTCCTGAAGAACTCCTTCAAGGCGCGCCGCCAGTTCGTGCGCCTGCACCGGGCGCATCCGCGGATGCTGTACCCGATCCGCCGGCTGCTGCGGCGGGACCCCGAGTTCGTGGCGCTGTTCTATCACCAGACGCTGCGGGTCGAGCGCATCCTGCTGCCCAAGAGCATCCGCTTCATCAAGCCGCTGCGCCGCAAGTTCCGCCGCCCGGCCTACGCCGCGGCCTGATCCTCCGCCCATCCCCGCGGATGCGGGGGACCCAGGCTCTCGCCTTTTCGATCGCGTCGAGTGGATGATTGTCCGCGCGCGGCGGCCTGCCGCGTGATGACGCTCGGTGCTGCGTCGAGGGGAAGCCCCGCGCTCTCGCCGCCGGGTCCTGCTCGCACGCAGGCCTGGGTCCCCGTAGGCGCGGGGATGAGCGGGTGGTGGTGAGTTGGCGGAAGTTCGCGGGAACGAGGTGCGCCCACGAACCCCACAATGCCCAAGGACAGTTCGAAAATGCGACGCGTCTCCCCAGGCGGAGCGTCGCGAGCTGTTCATGTGATTGTGGGGTTCGTGGACGGCTCACGGGCGCACGGCGTTCCCCAACGCCAGGCGTCCGGCCACGGGCCGCGCTACGCGAGCGCGGACCCGATCTTGTCGGCTATTGCAGCTTCCCCGCCAGCTGGCCGATCGCCTTGTCGATCAGCGGGTCGGTCTTGGAGCCCGCCAGGCGCGAAACCAGCACCTGCTCGGCTATCTGCGCGGCCAGCTCGGCGGCGGCGGCGCGGACCTCGGCTTCGGCCTGAGCCTCTGCCTGGGCGATCTTGCGCTCGGCCATCTGGCCACGGCGCTCGAGTTGCTCGGCGAGCTTCGCCTGCGCCTCGGACTGGAGGCGGCCGGCCTCTTCCTTGGCGTTGGCGAGGATCTCGGCGGCCAGCTTGTCGGCCGCTTCCTTCTGGGCGTTGACCTGGGCCAGCAGGGCCTGGGCCTCGCTGCGCAGGGCGTTGGCCTCGTCGAGCTGGGCCTGGACCTTCGCGCCGGCGTCGCCGAGCGATTTCCAGGCCAGCTTGTGGACCCCGGCAAGCACCAGGACGCCCAGGAACACCACGAAGGCAAGGGCGACCCAGAAGTGGGAGTCGAGCAGCAGTTCCATCGATTACCCCTTCGCCGCGGCCGACAGCTCGGTCGCCGTGGCGGCCTTGCCGGTCAGCTTCTGGACGATCGCCTGGGCGGTGTCGGCGGCGATGCCGGCGACGTTGCTCATGGCGGCCTCACGGGCCTTGGCGATGCGCGCCTCGGCCTCGGCGCCGGTGGCGGCCAGCTTGGCCTCCTCCTCTGCGAGGCGGGCGGCGATCTCGGCCTGGGCCTTGGCCCGGGCTTCGGCGCCGACCTTCTGGGCCGCAGAGCGGGCCTGGGCGGCCTCGGCGGCGGCCGCGGCGGCCTGGGCGTCGGCCTCGTCCTTCATGCGGCGAGCGTCGGCGATGTCGCCGGCGATCTTGCCTTCACGCGCTTCGATCGTCCCGCCCACCTTCGGCGCCGCGAAGAAGCGGACGAAGAGCAGCAGGAAGACGAAGAAGATCAGGAACCACAGGATCTGGCCGGGCCACTGGGCGAAGTCGAACTGCGGCAGCCCGCCTTCGGCGTGGCCGCCGGCCGGCGCCGCAGCGCCCTCGTGGGCGCCGGCGGCTCCGGGCTCTTGGCCCGGCGCGGCAGGCGCCGCGTGGTCTTCACTCTGCATCGCCATGGGGCGCGCCTGCGTCCTCTAGTCGATTAGCCGAACAGGATGATCAGCGACACGACGAAGCTGAACAGACCCATCGTTTCCGTCAGCGCCATGCCGAGGAACAGCATGGTTTGTTGCGAAGCGGCGGCCGACGGGTTGCGGATCGCGGCTTGCAGGTAGTTGCCGAACAGGGTGCCGAGGCCGACGCCGGCCCCGATCATGCCCGAGGTGGCGAGACCGGCGCCGATGAGCTTGGCGGCTGCGGGATCCATCGTGATTAGTCCTCTCTGGAGATCAGTTGGGTTGGGTTAGTGGCCGTGACCGAAGTTCACGACCTCGTTGAGGTAGACCGTGGCCAGCGCCGTGAAGACGAAGGCCTGCAGCAGCGCGACGATCAGTTCCAGGCCGGTCAGGCCCACGATCATCGCGAAGGAAAGGGCGCTCGGGACGATGAGCAGGCTGGAGAGGCCGCCGGCCGCCGCCGCCAGGCCCAGGGCCACGACGAACGAGCCGAACAGGCTCAGCACCACGTGGCCGCCCAGCATGTTCCCGAAGAGACGCATCGCCAGGGTCACCGGGCGGACGAAGTACGAGATCATCTCGATCAGCACCATCGCCATGCCGCCCGCGACGCCCATGCCGGGGACCCAGAAGAGGGTCAGGAACTTCGGCCCGTGCTTGATGAAGCCCAGGATGAAGATCGAGAAGAAGGTCAGGACCGCGAGCGTCGCGGTGACGGCCAGCTGCGAGGTGACCGTGAAGGTCCAGGTCTGGCCGGCGAGCGCGCCCACCGAGAGCACGACGCCCATCAGGTTGAGCACGAAGATCGTGCAGAACAGCGTGAAGAGGTACGGGATGTACGGCCGGCCGTGGTGGCCGATGATCGGCGTCACCAGCACGCGGTCGACGATGTTGTAGAGCCCCTCGGCGGCGGCCTGGGCGCGGTTCGGAACCAGCTGCCCTTTTGCGCTCAGCGCGAAGAAGAGGACCATCGCCGCGGCGCCGACGAACATGGCGCCCACCGCATTGGTGATCGACATGTCGAACGTCAGGCCACCCAGCTGGAAGACCGGACCGTCCCAGATCTTGTGGATCAGGAACTGGTGCATCGGATCGATCTTCGGCGCTTCCGCCATTACGTCCTCTAGTCCTCGTCCTCGGCGTCGTCCGTGCCGGGCGGAGGCCCGGCGCTGTCCGTCGCGTCTTTTGTCGTCCGCGCCGCGGTTCGCACCGCGACGAAGATGGAGAATCCCGCGCCCACGAAGAGTCCGAAGATCAGACCCACGGGCGCCGGCGTGATGAAGCGATCCGCAAGCCAGCCCAGGCCGGCTCCCATAAACACCCCACCGACCACTTCACCGAGGAAGCGGTAACCCTGCGCCATCGCCTTGTGCGAGTCTCCGCTCACACGACGCGCTTGCGCCGCCTCTGCCGCAGCGAGCCGTTGGTCGAGGCTTTGGGCCTCGGCGTCCGGCTCGTGCTTACGGCGCATGCGTGGGATGGCCTTACGACCGCCACGTCGCCGCCACGGCGGGGGCTTCAGGTCGCGCGGAACCTATAGATGGGTGTGCAGTGCGTCAAGGTTCGTCAGCCGTCATTTAGCGCGTTGTATTTGCTGATATTTTTCGAAGGCGCGACAGCTTGGCCAAGCGGACGTTACGTCACTGGGCCGCCATCGCCTCGGCTTGCCGCAGGTCCACCGAGACCAGTTGCGACACGCCCCGCTCGGCCATGGTCACGCCGAACAGCCGGTCGGTGCGGGCCATGGTCACCGGGTTGTGGGTGATGACGATGAAGCGCGTCTCGGTGCGCCGGCACATCTCGTCGACCATGTTGCAGAAGCGGTCGACGTTGGCGTCGTCGAGAGGCGCGTCCACCTCGTCCAGCACGCAGATCGGCGCCGGCTGGGCCAGGAACACCGCGAAGATCAGCGCCGAGGCCGTCAGCGCCTGCTCGCCGCCGCTCATCAGGCTCATGGTGGCCAGCCGCTTGCCGGGCGGGCAGGCGTAGATCTCCAGGCCGGCCTCCAGCGGGTCGTCCGATTCGACCAGCCGCAGTTCCGCCTGGCCGCCGTTGAACAGGGCGGCGAAGAGCGTCTTGAAGTGCTCGTTGATCACGCCGAACGCCGCGGTCAGCCGCTCGCGGCCCTCGTGGTTCAGCTCGTCGATTCCCTGGCGCAGGCGCGCGATGGCGCCGGTCAGGTCGGCGCGCTCGACGTTCATGGTCTCCAGGCGCGTGGCCAGCTCCTGGGCCTCTTCCTCGGCGCGCAGGTTCACCGCGCCGATTCCCTCGCGCTGGCGCTCCAGGTTGAAGAGGTGGGCCTCCATGCCGTCGGCGTCCTGCGGGATCGCCACCGCTTCGTCGGCCAGCTTGCGGCCCAGCTCCTCGGGCTCCATCCGCGCGGCCTCGCGGATGTTGTCGGCCACTTCCTTCAAACGCTCGACGGCGGCTTCGGAGTGGGCCGAGAGGCTGGCGCGCACCTCTCGGGCTTCCGAGGCGGCGGCCTCGCTGGCCCGCAGGCCGCGGTCGGCCTCGGCGCGCTCGTGCTCGGCGGCGGCCAGGGCGTCGGACGTCTTCGCCCGGCGGGCCTCGGCCGTCGCGAGCTCGTTGAGCAACGCGGTCTTGCGGCTCTCCAGGGTGGACGGCGCGTCCTGGGCGGCGATCAGCGCGGCGTGAGCCTTGGCGTGCGCCTCGTCCAGCTGCGCCACCCGCTTGCCCGCGGCGCCCGAGCGCCGGATCCAGTCGTCGTGCTCGCGGGTCAGGGTCTCGAGTCGCCGGGCGCGGCCGTCGCGCTCGCGGATCTCCAGTTCATAGGCCGAGCGGGCCTGCGCGGCGGCCTCGCGGGCGGGACCGGCGGCGGCGCGCGCGGCGGCCAGCCGCTCGGCCACGTCGCTCGCCTCGCCCTCGCCGCCCGCCTCGGCGGTCACGGCGGCGAGCTGGGCCTCGTGCTCGGCGTGCTCGGCCTCGAAGCGGCCGATCAGGTCGTCCAGCGAGGCGGCCTTGGCCTCCTTCAGCGCGGCCTCGCGGTCCAGACGCTCCAGCGCGGTGCGGGCCTGGCTGGCGCGCTGCTCCAGCGCCGGCGGCTCGCGGCGGGCCAGCCGCAGCGCCTCGTCGGCGGCGCGCACGCGGTTCATCGCGGCCGTCGCCGCCTCGCGGGCGGCCTTGGCGCGCGGCTCCAGCTTCTCGATCTCGGTCTCGACCTCGGCCAGGCGGGTCTTCTGCTCCAGGCGCACGGCCGCGGGCTTCGGCGCCTCGGCCCTGGCGGTGAAGCCGTCCCAGCGCCACAGGTCGCCCTCGCGCGACACCAGCCGGCCGCCGGGCGGCAGCGCCTTCTGCAGGCGGTCGCCGTCGGCGCGGTCGACCAGGGCGACGTAGGCGAGGCGAGCCGCGAGGACAGCCGGCACCTTCACCAACGGACCCAGCGGCGTCGCGCCGTCGGGCCAGCTGGGAGCCGGCGCCTCGCGGCCGCCCCAGTATGCGGGAGCCGCGGGGTCGAGCGAGGCGTCCAGGTCGTCGCCGAACGCCGCCGCCAGGGCCTTTTCGTAGCCGCGCTCGGGCGCGACCGAATCCAGGGCCGGGGCGAAGCCGCCGCGCTTGGCCTGGGCCACCAGGGCCGCGAGGGCCCGGGCCTCGGCGGTGAAGCGGCCGAGCTGTTCTTCCAGCTTGCGCGCGGCGTCCCGGGCCACGCCTTCGGCCTCGTTGGCCTTGGCGCGTTCGTCCTCGGCGGCGTCCAGGGCGGCGCGGGCGGCGGCGAGCGCGGCCTCGGCGGCCTCCAGCGCAGCCTTCGCCTCCGCGGCCTGCGGATTGAGGATCGGCCCCAGCGCCTGGCGTTCCTGCCTTGCCTGGTCGAGCGCGCGGCGGGTGCGGGCCACGCGGCCCTGGGCTTCTTCTACGCGCGCCCGCGCGGCGCGGCGCTGGGCCTCCTGGGCGGCCAGTTCGCCGGCCAGGCGCTCGACCTCGGCGTCGGCGGAGGCGCGGGCGGCCTCGGCGGCGCGGGCGGCCTCCTCCAGCTCCGGACCCCGCTCGGGCGCGGCGGCGATCTGGCCCTGCAGCGCCTCCAGGTCCTCGGCCAGCCGCGTCAGCGCGACCTCGGCGTCCTCGGTGATGTGGGCCTCGCGGGCGCGGTCGGCGTCGATGCGCTCCAGGTCCCCGGTCAGGCGGGCGAGCTCGGCGGCGTGCGCCTCCTCCTCCCGCTCCAGGCGGTCCTTGTCGATGGCCAGCTTGTGCAGGATGGCCGCGGCGATGGTCTCGGCCTCGCGCAGCGGCTTCAGCGCGGCCTCGGCCTCGGCGGCGCGGGTCGTGGCGGCGGCGGCGGCGCGGGCGGTCTCCTCGACGGCGCGGATCGCGGCCTGGGCCTCGGCCACCAGCCGGCCGGCGACGTCGCGCGCCTGGGCCCACTTGGCGTAGAGCACCGCACCCTGCAGCGCCCGGATCTCGGCCGACAGCTTCTTGTACCGCTCGGCCTGGCGCGCCTCGCGCTTCAGCCGGCCCAGGTTGGCCTCCAGCTCCTGGGCCACGTCGTCCAGGCGGGTCAGGTTGGTCTCGGCCGCCTTCAGCCGCAGCTCGGCCTCGTGGCGGCGCGAATGCAGGCCCGAGACGCCCGCGGCCTCTTCCAAGATCAGCCGGCGGTTCTGCGGCTTGGCGGCGATCAGCTCCGAGATCTGTCCCTGGCGCACCAGGGCCGGCGAGCTCGCCCCCGTAGAGGCGTCGGCGAACAGGAGCTGGACGTCGCGGGCCCGCACCTCGCGGCCGTTGATCTTGTACGTCGAGCCCGCGCCGCGATCGATGCGCCGCACCACCTCGATCACCGGATGGTCGTTGAACGCCGGCGGCGCGCGGCGCTCGGCGTTGTCGATGGTGAGCGAGACCTCGGCGTGGTTGCGGCCCGGCCGGTTGGCGGCGCCGGCGAAGATCACGTCGTCCATCCCGCCGGCCCGCATGGCCTTGGCGGAATTGGCGCCCATCACCCAGCGGAGCGCCTCCAAGAGGTTCGACTTCCCGCAACCGTTCGGCCCGACGATGCCCGTGAGTCCAGGTTCGATCCGGAATTCGGTCGGATCGACGAAGGACTTGAAGCCCGCGAGCCTGAGCCGCTGGAAGTGCACCTCTGCTAGCGCCTCCCGCCCTTGGCCGCCTTGGCGATCGCCGCGTCGAGGTCGGCGAGCGTCGGCACGTCCTGGTTGGAGAGCTGGACGCCGTTGACGAAGAACGTGGGCGTGCCCGAGACCTTGTCCGTCCCGGTGGCGTACTCCAGGCGCTTCTGCAGCGCGTCCTGGCCCTTCTCGTCGGTGATGCAGGCTTCGAACTGGGCCTCGGTCAGGCCGTTCTTCTTCGCGATCTCCACGAAGATCGGCTTGATGTTGCCCTGCTGCCAGCGCGACTGGCTGTCGAACACGTCGTCGACCACCTTGAAGTAGCTGGCCGTGTCGCCCTTGCAGCGCGCCATCAGGAAGCCGGCCGCGGCCACCTGGGCCGGCGCGGTGAGCAGCTCGCGGATGGTGAAGTAGACCCGGCCGGTGTCGACGTACTTGGCCTTGAACGCCGGCCACACCTCGGCGTGGAAATGCGCGCAGTGCGGGCAGGTCAGCGACAGGTACTCGACCATGTGGATCGGCGCCTTGGCGTTGCCCAGGCTCATGTCGCCCGGGGCCGCCGGGACGGCCGGCGCGGCGCTCGCCGCCGGCTCGGCCGAGCAGGCGGCGGCCGCGGCGGCGGCGCTGACGATGGCCACGCGACGGGTCAGCATCGCCACGCCTACTTGCCCGCGCTGGCGACGGCGGCTTCCAGCTCCTGCATGGTGATCTCGCCTTCCTTCAGCTTCTTGCCGTTGATGAAGAAAGTGGGCGTGGACGTGATGTTCCGGTCCTTCTGGGCCTTTTCGACCCGGGCGTTCAGGGCCTTGGCGGCGTCCTCGTCCTGGACGCACTTGTTGAACTGGTCCTCGGTCAGGCCGGCCGACTGGGCGACCTTCAGCAGCGTGCCGCGGGCGTCGCCGGTGCGGTACATCTCTTCCTGGCTGTGGAAGAGGGCGTCGATGACGCTGAAGTACTTCTCCTTGCCGGCGCAGCGGGCGACCAGCACCCCGGCGGCGGCCACGGCTTCCGGCGGCGTCAGGAACTCGTGGTAGGTCCACTTCACCTTGCCGGTGTCGATGTACTTGGCCTTGAAGGCCGGGAAGACCTCCAGCGCGAACCGACCGCAGTGGCTGCAGGTGGTCGAGGCGTATTCCTCGATGGTGATCGGCGCCTCGGCCTTGCCGAGGGTCATGGCCTCGTCGGTGTTGGCCCCACCGCCGGCCTTGTTGCAGCTCGCGAGCGCCAGCGCCGCCCCCGCGGCGGCGACAACCATCAGGAGACGGCGGCTGAGGATCGACATCGAAGACCTTCCGGAGGTTCTGAACAAAGGATTAAAGCGCGATTCCCGCGCGGCCCAAGCAACCCCCGCACGAGGGTCCCCGAACTCCGCTTGCCGATAGACCGCGGCGGTTCTGTGTCAACCTTGGCCGTTGCGCTTCAGGACGCCACGACCCAGCGCCATCAGCACATCCTTCAGCTTGCCCTCCGGCGCGGCGGCCAAGCCCTCGGCCAGCCTCGCCTCGGCGGCGGCGTCCAGCGGGACGGCGCGGCGGCGCGGCGGCGGCTCGGGCGCGCGGTGCAGCGGCCCCTGGACGATGCGCAGCTTCTGGACCGCGTCCGGCCCCAGGAACACGTTCACGCGCGCCAGGATCTCGTGCGCCTGGTGCTGGATGATCGCCGCGGCCGGCCCGGCCACCCGGATCTCCAGGGTGGAGGCCCCGCCGTTGCGGCCCTTCACCAGCTTCACCGGCTCGGTCCGCTTGGCGATCTCGGGCCCGACCACCTCGCGCCAGCGGGCCGTCAGCGCGCCTGCGCCCTGGCCGAAGCGGCCGTCCATCTCCCTGAGGTATGCGTTCAGCGACCGGCCCGCCGGCGGCGCATGCCGATGCGGCGGCCGCGTCCGCTTCTCCGCCAGGATGCGGAGCGCCTCTTCGGGGGTGGGGAGGTTCCTGCCCATTCTTCTCTAATAGCTGTCATCCCGGCCGGAGCGAAGCGCAGAGCCGGGACCCAGGGCCGCGCCCGCTGGGTCCCGGATAGCCGCTGCGCGCGTTCCAGGATGACGGTAAGGGGAGATGGTGCATCCTGAGTCTCTCCGCGCCCAGCTGCTCGCCTGGTACGACGCCGGCGCCCGCGACCTGCCCTGGCGCGTGCGCCCGGCCGACCATGCCGCGGGCGTGCGGGCCGATCCCTATCGAGTGTGGCTGTCCGAGGTGATGCTGCAGCAGACCACCGTGCCGCACGCCACGCCCTACTTCCTCAAGTTCACCGCCCGCTGGCCGACGGTGACCCACCTTGCCAACGAGGACGACGGCGAGGTGATGGCCGCCTGGGCGGGCCTCGGCTACTACGCCCGCGCCCGGAACCTCCTGGCCTGCGCCCGCGCGGTGGCCCGCGACCACGGCGGCGTCTTTCCCGACACCGAGGAGGGGCTGCGGTCCCTGCCCGGCCTCGGCCCCTATACCGCCGCCGCGGTCGGCGCGATCGCCTTCGACCTGCCCACCAACGTCGTCGACGGCAATGTCGAGCGGGTGATGGCGCGGCTGTTCGCCGTGGAAGAGCCCCTGCCCGACGGCAAGCCCGAGCTGAAGCGGCTGGCCGCCACCTTGGTCTGCGACGACCGGCCGGGCGACTGGGCCCAGGCGCTGATGGACCTGGGCGCCACCGTCTGCCGGCCCAAGGCGCCGCTGTGCGACCGCTGCTCGATCGCCGAGCATTGCGCGGGCCTTGCCACCGGCGCCCCCGAGACCTATCCGCGCAAGACCGCCAAGGCCGAGCGGCCGCATCGCCACGGCGTGGCCTATGTGCTGACCCGCGGCGACCAGGTGGCGCTGGTCCGCCGCCCGCCCAAGGGCCTGCTGGGCGGCATGCTGGCGCTGCCGACCAGCGAGTGGCGCGCCGCCCGCTGGAGCGACGAGGAAGCCGCCCGCGCCGCACCGGCCGAAGCCGACTGGCGGGGCGTCGGCGAGGTGGAGCATGGCTTCACCCACTTCACCCTCACCCTGCGCCTGCTGCGGGCCGAGGGCGACGCCCCGGATGGCGGCGAAGGCGGCGTCATCTGGAGCCCCCGCCGCGACCTGGACGCCCTGCCCAGCGTGTTCCTCAAGGCCGCTCGGGCAGGCCTCACGAACCTGCTCTGACCCAGGGCCGCAGCACCTCGTAGATCGGCGGCTGGGTCGGGCCGGGACTCTCGATGGCGATCAGCCGCCGGCGGCCGCGCAGCTCGCGCACGGCGTTCTGCACCGACGATTTCGACAGCCCGGTCTCGAGGGCGATGGTCTGCAGGCTGGCCGCGTGCCGCCGCTGACCGCCCTCGGTCTTCGCCCAGAGCCACAGGTAGACCAGAAAGGCCGACGGCGTGCGGTCGTGCCCGATCAGGTCGCGCATCAGGACGTCGACCACATAGCTGTCCAGGACGATCCGCGACATGACTGTTACTATAGTAGGCGTTGGACGGATTGTCTCGCGGCCCCCGCGGCGGGCAAACCGGCGGCGTCAGTCGGAGGCCCACATGATCACCCACCTCAAATTCGCCGGCGTGCCCTGCCGCGACCAGGACGCGGCGCTGAAGTTCTGGACCGAGAAAGTCGGCTTCCGCGTGCTCACCGACCAGCCGATGGGCGAGCAGCGCTGGATCGAGCTCGGCATCCACAACAGCGACACCCGCCTCGTGCTCTTCACGCCCGACGGGCACGAGGACCGCGTGGGCACCTTCTTCAACGGCTCGTTCGCCTGCGACGACGTCGAGGCCACCTACCGCCAGCTCAGCGCCCGCGGCGTCGAGTTCCGCGGCCCGCCCGAGAAGCAGCCGTGGGGCACGTTCGCGGTGTTCAAGGACGCCGAGGGCAACGAGTTCGTCATGGGCTCGAAGTAGCCCGGATCAGGCGGCCGCCTTCGGCGCGCGCGGGAACACGAACGCCAGCGTGACCAGCGCGACCAGCGAGGCCGAGAGCGCCGTGGCCGGGATCGCCGGGACGCCGAAGCTGGCCAGGGCGGCCCCGCCCATGGTCGCGCCCATCGCCTGGCCCATGGCGAACACCGAGCCGTTCAGCGCCAGCGCCACCGGCGCGCCGTCGGTCATCTGGATCAGCCGCGACTGCGTCACCGGCGAGATCGAGAACAGCGCCGTGGCCGCCAGGAACACCGCCGCCAGCACCAGGCCGTCGATGGCGAAGCCGTGCGGCAGCAGGTGATGTGTCGCCGACAGGTGCAGCGTCATGGCCACCGCCTGCAGGGCGATGCATTGCAGCACCCAGGCCTTGCCGGCGCCGCGATCGGCCGCCCGGCCGCCCAGCCACAGGCCCATGGCCGCGCCGAAGCCGATCATCGACTGGAAGATCGCCACGCCCGCGCCGGTGATCCCCGTCCCCACCCGCACGATGGGGGCGATGTAGAGGTTCAGCGTCATGTTGGCGGCGAAGGTCAGGAAGCTGGTCAGGTACAGCGGCCAGATGGCCGAGAGGTCCAGCTTGCCGCCCTCGCGCTTCGGCGGCGCCGGCACGCTGGGGAGGAAGATCGCCACCGCCGCCAGGGCCACGGCCGCCAGCACCGCCGCCACCACGAAGGTCGCCCGCCAGCCGAACATGGCGCCGGCCACGCTGCCGATCGGGATGCCGATGACGAAGGCCAGGGTCATGCCGCCCGAGACCATGGCCAGGGCCGAGCCCCGGCGTTCGGGCGGGACGAGCGAGGCGGCCGCCACGCTGGCCGCCGGCCCCGACATCGCGCCCGCCACCCCGGCCAGGGCGCGGACCACCAGCAGGGTCTGGAAGTTGGGCGCGAGCGCGCACGCCAGGTGCAGGATCAGGCCGATCACCAGCCCCAGGATCACCACCAGCCGCCGGTCCAGCCGCCCCAGCGCCCAGGCCACCACCGGCCCCAGCGCCGCCGAGGTCAGGACGTAGGCCGTCTGCAGCTGCCCCGCGACGGCGGTGGAGACGCCCAGGTCGGCCGCCATCGTCTCCAGCATGCCGGCGAAGATGAACGCCGCCGACCCGAAGGCGAACGTGCACAGCGTCAGGACATAGATGCGCGGGTTCACCGCTTCCGCCGCCCGCCCATCGACACGCCCTCCCGAACGCTTGTTTGAGCGTCAGGTTGGCCGAAGAACCGGTACGGGGCTAGTCGGAAGTGCGGTCAGGCCGGCATCTGCGCGCGGACCTTGGCCCGCAGCACGTCGATCGGGGCCAGGCCCTTGTCGGTCTTGAAGTGCCAGTAGGTCCAGCCGTTGCAGGCCGGGGCCGACTGCACCATCGCGCCCACCTTGTGGATCGAGCCCGAGAGGTCGCCCACCACCAGGCTGCCGTCGGCGCGCACCCGCGCGGCGTTCTGGCCGCGCGGGCAGTAGAGCACGTCGCCGGCTCGCAGCAGCCCAGCCTCGACCAGGCTGCCGAACGGCACCCGCGGCTCGGCCCGCTTGGAGCCGGTGACCGCCATCTCGTCGGCGGTGGCCGGGATCACCCGGGCGATCCGCTGCCCGGCGATCTTCGCGTACTCGGCCTCGCGCTCGATGCCGATGAACTTGCGGCCCAGCCGGCGCGCCACCGCGCCCGTGGTGCCGGTGCCGAAGAACGGGTCCAGGATCACATCGCCCGGCTTGGTCGAGGCCATGATCACCCGGTGCAGCAGCGCCTCGGGCTTCTGGGTCGGATGGGCCTTGTCGCCGTTGTCGTCCTTCAGCCGCTCCTCGCCCGTGCACAGCGGCAGCGTCCAGTCCGAGCGCATCTGCAGCTCGTCGTTGGCCATCTTCATGGCGTCGTAGTTGAAGGTGTAGCGGCGGCCGCCCCGGCTCTTCGACGCCCAGATCAGGGTCTCGTGCGCGTTGGTGAAGCGCGTGCCCTTGAAGTTCGGCATCGGGTTCGACTTGCGCCAGACGATGTCGTTCAGGATCCAGAAGCCCAGGTCCTGCAGCGTCGCGCCCACGCGGAAGATGTTGTGGTAGCTGCCGATCACCCACAGCGCGCCGTCGTCCTTCAGCACGCGCTTGCACTCGGCCATCCAGGCCTTGGTGAAGGTGTCGTAGGCGGCGAAGCTCTCGAACTGGTCCCACTCGTCGTCGACCGCGTCGACCTTGGAGTTGTCAGGGCGCAGCAGGTCGCCGCCCAGCTGCAGGTTGTACGGCGGATCGGCGAACACCAGGTCGACCGACCTGTCGGGGAGCTTCTTCAGCTCCTCCAGGCAATCGCCCTGCAAAATGGCGTCAACCGGCAGCCCCATGGCCCAACCTCACGAAACAGAAGGCTGAATCCTCGCGCCGACATGGTGAACAGGCCGTCAACGCCGGCCGTCAAGTCGAACTTTAGGCCGCCATCGTCGCGTTGACGTGCGGCTCCAGGGCGCCCAGCAGCTGCGGCACCGACACCGGCTTGTTCAGATGCCCGTCGGCGCCGGCCGCTTTGCCCGCGTCCACGTGCTCCTGCAGGCCGTTGGCCGAGACGATCAGGATCGGCATCCGGGTGCGGCCCATCTCGGCCTCCCAGGCGCGGATCAGGCGCGTGGCCTCCAGCCCGTCCATCACCGGCATCTGGATGTCCATCAGGATGGCGTCGAAGCCGCCGGTCTTGGCCGCGTCCACCGCCTCGGCGCCGTTCACGACCTCGGCGTGCTCGATCCCGGCGGAGTCCAGGATCAGGCCCAGCACCTGGCGGTTGATGTCGTTGTCGTCGACGACCAGCACCCGGAACGGCCCCTCGGCGCGCGCCTCGGTCACGACGCCGGCCGGAACCGCGTCGTCGGCCAGGATCGGCATGTCCAGGGTGAAGCTGAAGGTCGAGCCCTCGCCCGGCGCGCTGGCGCAGTCCAGCGTCCCGCCCATCAGGCCCACGTAGTCGCGGCAGATGGCCAGGCCCAGCCCCGCCCCGCCATGACGGCGCGTCGAGCTGCCGTCCGCCTGGCGGAAGGCGCCCAGCAGGTCGGCCTTGGTGGCCTCGTCGAAGCCGACGCCGGTGTCGCGCACCTGGAACGTCACCTTGTCGCCGTCGCGGGTCAGCCGCACCACGGCCGAGCCCTTGTCGGTGAACTTCACCGCGTTGCTGACCAGGTTGCCCAGCACCTGGCTGAGGCGCGTGCCGTCGCAGAAGACCCGCGAGCCGGCGCCCGACGCCATCTCGAGCCAGATGCCCAGGCCCTTCTGCTCGGCCTGCGGCGCGTAGAGCGCCACCACCGACTGGGCCAGCTCGCTCAGCGAGGTGGGCTCGGGCCGCAGCTCGGCCATGCCGGCCTCGACGCGGGCCACGTCCAGCAGGTCGCTCAGCAGCGAGTTCAACAGGCCGCCGGACGTCTTGATGACGTTCACAAGCTCCTGCTGCTTGGCGGAAAGGCCGCTGGCCACCAGCACGTCGGCGATGCCCAGCACGCCGTTCAGCGGCGTACGGATCTCGTGGCTCATGTTGGCCAGGAACTGGCTCTTGGCCCGATTGGCGGCCTCGGCCGCGTCGCGCGCCTCCGCCAGGATGCGGGCCGTCTCGTGCTGGTCGGTGATGTCGGTCATCTTCGACACCCCGCCGCCGTCCTGGGTCGAGAACGACTGGTGGCGGATCCAGCGCCCGTCGGGCAGCTTCAGCTCCAGGCCGGCCGCGCGGCCTTTCTGGAAGTAATTCGCAAGAGGGGCGTCTGCGCCGAACTCGGCCTGCGGCTCCCACCCGGCCGCGAAGACCTGGGCGACGATATCCTGGCGCTGCATGCCTTCGCGCATTTCGACGGCGGCGCTCGCCATCAGTTCGGCATAGGCCTTGTTCCACGACAGGATGCGGCCGTCGGGATCGTAGAACGCCAGGCCGGACGTCACCGCGTCCAGCGCGTCCTTCAGCCCCGACATGGTCGATCGGCGGCCCACGCCCTGCATCCAGATCAGGCCCGAGGTGGCGGTCAGGATCAGGCTGACCAGGATCACCGTGGCGAAGGCCAGGGTGTCGCGGCCGGCGAGCTGAGCCGGCAGGGCCAGGGTCGGGTCGGGCACGAGCCGCACGGCGGTCATGGCGGTGAAGTGCAGGCCTACGATGGCCAGCACCAGCGCGCCGGCCGGAGCCAGCACGGCCCAGCGGCGCGTCGAGCGCGAGCGGATGTAGAAGGCCCCCGCCGCGCCCAGCACGCTGATGATCACGGCGACGACGACGTAGATCTCGTCCCAGGCGATCTGCGCCTGGGTCCGCATGGCGGCGATGCCGGTGAAGTGCATGGCCGCGACGGCGAGGCCTGTCAGGCCGCCGCCGATCAGGACCGTCGAACGGCCGTCGCGATAGGCCGGCAGCGCGAAGCCCGCGCCCATGCCGACCACGGCGATCAGCCACGACAGGGCGGTCGTCCACGGCTCGTAGCCGATCGGCAGATGCGGCTGGTAGGCCAGCATGGCGATGAAGTGGGTCGCCCACACCGCGGAACCTGCGACCACGCCGGTCAGCGCAGCCCAGGCCCAGCGCAGCGTCGAACCGGCGGCCTGCAGGCTGCGCAGGTGGAACCCGAAGGCCGACGCGCAACCCGTCGCGCACACGAGCGCGGCCAGGACCACCAGCCGGATATCGTGGTCGACGACGATACAGGTAAGAACCGAGAACATGGACGCTCGTACGTGGGGAGGCCACCACCGTTATCGGACGTCCGTTAAGATAGGCTCGACAGACTCGCGCCCAGCGTGTGCATGCGCAGAACACATCCACTATGGCGGCGATTCATCGCACCAGCGCACCCAGGCGCCGTGCGGATGGGCCTCCGCCAGCTTCCGCTCGATGCCGCCCGGCCACTGGGTGAGGCGGACCTCGAACAGCGCCATGTTGTCGGCTGAAGGCTCGAACCGCAGCCAGGCGAAAGGCGCCTCGGACGTCGCCCGTGCGCCGATCCCGGCGATGGCCTCGACGAGCCCCACCTGGGTCGCGCCCGGCAGATACTGCCAGAACACCGAGTGATAGAGCACCGTCGCTGCGCCCGCCTTCGGTGCGACCCGGGACTGGGTCCAGTCCAGCGCGTCGGCGGCGTCCACCCCAACCCCGTGGGCCAGCGCCAGGTCGATGGCGCGGCGGCTGCGTTCGAGGCGCTCGAACTGATCGGGCCAGATGCAGGCCCGCAGACGGCGGCGTTGCGCGGGATCGTCCAGGTCCGTCGGCCGGCGGTCACACGCGCCGCGCTCGACCACCTCGACGTGCGGCAAGGGCGGCGGCCCGCCTTCCCAGCCGCTGTCGATGACGACCGGCGCGCCGGGGTCGCCCCAGGCGACGTCGCCCATCGCATACCGGAACAGGTCCCAGAACTGGTTCAGCCCCGCGCTGGCTCCGATCTCGAAGCAGCGCAGCGGCAGCCCCGTCTCGGCCGCCACGGTCAGGAAGCCGCCCAGCAGGCCGCCGGCCCGGCGCACCTCGTTGGTCTGCGGCTCGTGGCCCAGGAAGGCCGACAGCATCGCCTCGTGCGGCCCGATCGCCGCCCGCGCCGCCGCCCAGGCCGCGTCGACATCCCAGTCCGTCCCGGGCTTCGGCCACGCGGCGCTCAGTTCGGGCGCCTCGCCGCCCATGGCCAGGTGGTTGAAGGTATTGGCGATGCGGATCGGGACCGCGTCGTCGAACATCGCCTTCAAGTCGGTATCCGCCCACCGCACGAACAACCCGACCGTCGGCCCCCCGGCCTCCAGGTCGGCCGCGATCCGCTCCAGCAGGGCGGCGTTGAACGGCGAGCCGAACTGCTCGCAAGCACGGGCCTGGATATGGCAGGCCCTGACCAGGTCGGGATTGATGCTCATGCCCCCAGTGCGCTGCGGTGGCCGGCCAGCGTCAATCTTGATTCAATTGGTCAATTCCCCGTCGTCTGCGCGGCAGGCGACGTCTTTTGAAACCACGGACCGAACGGATGGCGGCGAGCCGAGCCGTGGCCATCGGTGAAACCCATGGTTCCTCGGAAGCGGCGCCGGCGCGCCGTGACGGCTTGGGTCCGCGCCTGCCGTGCGAACATCTGTTTGGACAGACTCCCCGCCTCCCGAGACCGATGCTAGGGTAGAAAAAACGGTATCCAAGGGAGGATGAGATGGCGGACTTCGGCGGCGCTGAGCTGGACGCCTTCCGGACCGAGGCGCGGTCCTGGCTGGAGGCGAACCTGCCCCCATCGATCAAGGGCGACGTGAACGCGCCGCTGCGCTTCCAGGGCGGCGACCGGCCCGAAGGCGACCACCTCGTCTGGAAGCAGCGGATGGGCGAGAAGGGGTGGGGCGTGCCCACCTGGCCCAAGGCCTATGGCGGCGGCGGACTGTCGACGGCCGAGGCCCGCGTGCTGGGCCAAGAGATGGACCGGATCGGCGCCTACAACCCGATCATGGGCATGGGCGTCTCGATGTTCGGCCCGACGCTGCTGGAGTACGGCACCGAGGAGCAGAAGAAGCGCCACATCCCGCCGATCGTGAAGGGCGAGCTGCGCTGGTGTCAGGGCTATTCCGAGCCGGGCGCCGGGTCGGACCTCGCCAGCTTGACGACCAAGTGCGAGGACGCGGGAGATCACTGGAAGATCAACGGCCAGAAGATCTGGACCAGCGGCGCGCAGTGGGCCGACTGGTGCTTCTGCCTCGTCCGGACCGACACCTCCAAGAAGCATGAGGGCATAAGTTTCGTCCTCATCAACATGCACCAGCCGGGGGTTGAGACGCGGCCGATCAAGCTGATCGCCGGGTCGTCGCCGTTCTGCGAGACCTTCTTCACCGACGCCCGCGCCGAGAAGGACGACATGGTGGGGCCGCTGAACGGCGGCTGGACGGTGGGCAAGCGGTTGCTGCAGCACGAGCGCTCGGGCCAGGGCGGCGGGCGGATGACCGGCGGCGCCGACGTGGCCGAGCTGGCCAAGCAGTATGTGGGCGTCGATGACCAGGGCCGGATCGCCGACACCGACCTGCGCACCCGCGTGGTGAAGAACAAGATGGACGCCCGCGCCCACGCGCTCACCCTCGAGCGCGCCCGCGCCGAGGCCAAGGGCAACGTGAACCCCTCAGCCACGACGTCGGTGATGAAGAACTCCGGCACCTGGATCGGCCAGGAACGCGCGGAACTGCTGCTGGAGATCATGGGCCACCAGGGCCTGGGCTGGAGCGGCGACGACTTCCGGAAGGATGAGCTGGAGGCCGTGCGCTCGTGGCTCTCGGGCAAGGCCTGGACCATCTTCGGCGGCAGCCAGGAGGTGCAGTCGAACATCGTCAGCAAGCGCATTCTGGGCCTGCCCGACACGACGGCTTCGAGCTAAGAAAGATAGCCCTCTCCCCCTTGCGGGGGAGAGGGTTGGGAGTGGGGTGTCGGCTGCCCGATGGGATTTCGTCCATCGCGGCGTCCGAAGGGCCGGCGCGCGGCCGACACCCCCACCCCCGGCCCCTCCCCGCAAGGAGGAGGGGAGGCGAAACGGATATTTGAAGGACAATTTCGAATGGCGGATTTTGGCGGGACCGATCTGGAGGCTTTCCGGAAAGAGGTCCGTGAGTGGGTCGAGGCGAATTTCCCCGCTTCGCTCAAGGGCAAGGCCAACCCGATGGCGCGCGAGGAGCGCGGCAACGACCCGACCCCAGAGCAGGAGGCCTGGCGCAAGGCCGTGGGTTCGAAGGGTTGGGGCACCCCCACCTGGCCGAAGGAATACGGCGGCGGCGGGCTCTCGGGCGCCGAGGCGCGCATCGTGCAGGGCGAGTTCGCCCGCGCCGGCGCCTACAACCCGATCGGCGGCATGGGCGTGATGATGTTCGGCCCGACGCTGCTGGAATACGGCACCGAAGCGCAGAAGCAGGAGCACATCCCGCCGATCTGCCGCGGCGATCTTCAGTGGTGCCAGGGCTTCTCCGAGCCGAACGCCGGCTCCGACCTCGCGTCGCTCCAGACCAAGGCCGAGGACAAGGGCGACCACTTCATCATCAACGGCAGCAAGGTGTGGACAAGCGGCGGTCAATACGCCGACTGGATCTTCTGCCTGGTCCGCACCGACAGCACCAAGAAGCACGAGGGCATCAGCTTCGTGCTCTTCTCGATGCACCAGCCGGGCGTCGAGGTGCGGCCGATCCCGCTGATCAACGGCATGGCGCCCTTCTGCGAGACCTTCTTCACCGACGCCCGCGCCGAGAAGAAGGACCTGGTGGGCCCGCTGAACGGCGGCTGGACCATCGCCAAGCGCCTGCTGCAGCACGAGCGCAGCGGCATCTCGGGCATGGGCGGCGGCATGGGCGGCTCGTCGCTCTCCGACCTGGCCAAGAAGTACGTCGGCGTCGACGAGGAAGGCCGCATCGCCGACCACGACCTGCGCAACCGGGTCATCAGGAACGCCATGGAGACCCGGGTCTTCCAGCAGACCGCCTTCCGCGTGATGGCCGAGTCCAAGGGCAATTCGGGTCCCTCGGCCGCCACCTCGATCATGAAGAACGCCGGCACCTGGATCGCCCAGGACCGCCACGAACTGACGCTCGAGATCATGGGCCACCAGGGCCTGGGCTGGGAGGGCGACGACTTCGCCAAGGACGAGCTCGAGATCGTCCGCGCCTGGCTCTACGGCAAGGCCTTCACGATCTTCGGCGGCTCCCAGGAGGTGCAGTCGAACATTGTCTCGAAGCGCATCCTGGGCTTGCCTGACCTTACGCAAGCGCAATGATCATCGCCGCGAGAATTTGAGATTTTGAACCCAACCAACACTGTCATCCCGGACGCCCCGAAGGGGTGATCCGGGACCCAGAGGCCGGCGCACGGCCCCTCCTGGGTCCCGGTTCGGCGCCCCGCTCCGCGGGGCTTGACCGGGATGACGAGCTATATTGAGAGAGGAAGAATTCGAAATGGCCGTTCTGACCGAAGAACAGAGCATGCTGCGTGACGCGGCCAAGAGCTGGGTGCAGGAAAAGTCCCCCGTCACCGCCTTCCGCAAGATGCGCGATAGCGGCGCCGAGCTGGGCTACGACGTCGCCGCCTGGAACGAGATGGCCGAGATGGGCTGGGCCGGGGTGATCATCCCCGAAGAGTTCGGCGGGTCGAACTTCGGCTACCTCTCGCTGGGCCTGGTCCTGGAAGAGCTGGGCCGCACGCTGACCGCCTCGCCGCTGATCGCCTCGGGCCTGGCCGGCGCCTCGGCGCTGATCCTGGGCGGCTCCGACGCGCAGAAGTCCGCATGGCTGCCGAAGGTGGCCGACGGCTCGGCCGTGGTGGCGCTGGCCATCGACGAGGGCCCGCACCACAAGCCCGAGAAGGTCGAGGCCAAGGTCGAGGGCGGCAAGCTCTCGGGCAAGAAGACCTTCGTGCTGGAAGGCATGGCCGCCGACGTGTTCGTGGTCTCGGCCAAGAGCGGCGGCGCGATCGAGCTCTACCTGGTGAAGGCCGACGCGGCCGGCGTCTCGCGCCAGAAGCTGAACCTGGCCGACAGCCGCGGCGCGGCCAACGTCAGCTTCGACGGCGTGGCGGTGAGCGACGCCGACAAGCTGGCCGGCGGGGCAGCGCTGCTGGAAAAGGTTCTGGACCGCGCCCGCGCGGGCCTGGCCGCCGAGATGCTGGGCGCCGCCAACCAGGCGTTCGACATCACGCTCGACTACCTGAAGACCCGCGTGCAGTTCGGCCAGGTGATCGGCAGCTTCCAGGCCCTGCAGCACCGCGCGGCCAAGATGTTCACCGAGCTGGAGCTGTCGCGCTCGGCGGTCGAGGCGGCCCTGACCGCCATCGACAACGACGCGCCCGACGTGCCGGAACTGGTGAGCCTGGCCAAGGCCAAGATGGGCGACACCTTCCACCTCGTGAGCAACGAGATGGTCCAGATGCACGGCGGCATCGGCATGACCGACGCCCACGACGCCGGCTTCTACCTGAAGCGCGCCCGGGCGGCCGAAGCGGCCTTCGGCAACCAGGCGTTCCACCGCGACCGCTACGCGCGGATCCAGGGGTACTGATCGGTCGCTGACCGTTCAGAGCTGAGATGACGGAAGCCCCGTCGGCCCGCGAGGCCGGCGGGGTTTTTGTTTGGGTCAGGCGCGCCGGGAGACGGCGGCCATCACCGCCAGCCAGGCCTCCTGGGCGGCGGGGCCGGCCGCCGCGAACGCCTCGGCCATCACCCGGCGCTCGCGGTTCGAGGCCTCGTGCTCCACCTCGGCGCCCCGCTCGGTGAGGGTCAGCACTTTGAACCGCCGTCGACCGGGCGCGCGCTCCGAGCGGACATAGCCCCCGTCCAGCAGCTGCCGCATCGGCCGGTGGACCGCCTGCTTGGTCAGGCCGAGGGTCTCCACGAGCTCGCCGGCCGTCAGCTCGGCGCGCCGCGCCACCACGAACAGGATCCGGTGGTGCACGCGCGAGAGACCGAGGCCGGCCAGGTAGTCGTCGGCGTCCCGCGTCATGCCCCGCCAGCCGTAGAACATCAGCTCCAGCGCCCCATCCAGGGGCTCCAGCGGCGTGAGCTCGATCCTGCGCAGCCCGCTCATCGGCTTAGCGACTCCCGCCCCCCTGGGCCCGCCGGAGGCTTAGCACCGCGACGGCCGCAGGCCACGGGCCAATAGGTCAATACTATTGACCTAATATCGCCCGACGCTCAATAGTGCCCCCCGGACCCGGGAGGACGGACATGAAGGCGTTGGTGTTCGCGGGCGAGCGGCGGCTGGAATGGCAGGAGCGCGCGCACCTGACCGTGCAGGGCGACCTGGAGGCGATCGTCCGCCCCATCGCCTCCACCACCTGCGACCTCGACCGGCGCATCCTGGCCGGCAAGAGCCCCTTCAAGCCGCCCTTCGACATCGGCCACGAGTGCGTGGCCGAGGTGCTCGCGGTCGGCGACCGGGTCCGCAAGGTGAAGCCGGGCGACGTGGTCGTGGTGCCCTGGCACGTGGCGTGCGGCGCCTGCCCCGCCTGCGCCGGCGGCCTCCCCGCGCACTGCGAGGCCATGGGCCGGCTCTCGGGCTACGGCGTCCCCATCGCCGGCGAGTGGGGCGGCCTGTTCTCGGAGGAGGTGCGCGTGCCCTTCGCCGACGGCATGCTCGTGCCGGTGCCCGAAGGCCTGGATCCGGTCGCCGTGGCCAGCGCCAGCGACAACCTCACCGACGCCTACATCGGCGTGCGCAAGGCGCTCGCCAAACATCCCGGCGCGCGGGTGCTGGTGGTCGCGGGCGTCGAGAGCCTGGGCCTGTTCGCCGCCGACCACGCCCTGGCGGCCGGCGCCGAGGGGGTGGACTACGTCGACGCCGATCCGCGCCGCCGCGCCGTCGCCGAGGGCCTGGGCGCCCGGGTGTTCGCCGCCATGGACCCCGGCTTCGACCGACAGTACCGCGTCGTCATCGGCGCCTCGCGCGAGCCGGCCGAGCTGCGGGCGGCGCTGATGGCCCTGGCGCCCGGCGGCCACTGCTCTAACCTGACCATGTTCTTCGGCGACACGCCGCTACCGCTCTGGGAGATGTACCTGCGCGACGTCAGCTTCTCGGTCGGCCTGCCCAGCGTCGCCCCCCACATCCCGCAGGTGCTCCACCTGGCCAAGTGCGGCCACATCCACCCCGAGCGGCTGGTGCAGGTGGTCGACTGGGCCGACGCGTGCGAAGGGCTGCTCGAACCCCATCTCAAGCCGGTGATGGTCCGGCCGAGGCTCATGGCATGAAGCTCTTCTACTCGCCCACCTCGCCCTACGTGCGGAAGGTCGTCGTCTGCGCCGAGGAAGCCGGCCTCGCGGCGGCGATCGAGCGGGTCGCCGCCACCGTCACGCCCGTGACCGAGAGCCCCGAGGTGGCGGCCGCCAACCCGCTCGCCAAGGTGCCGACCCTGGTGCTGGACGACGGGACGGCCCTCTTCGACAGCCGGGTGATCGTGGAATACCTCGACCACCTGTCCGGCGGCCGGCTGCTGCCGCCCGCGGGGCCCGAGCGCTGGCGCGCGCTGCGCGACCAAGCCGCCGCCGACGGGATGACCGACGCGGCCCTGATGGTCCGCTACGAGCGCGCGCTGCGGCCGGAGGCGCTGCGGTGGGCCGAGTGGGACGCCGCCCAGCTGGGCAAGGTCCGCCGCGCCCTCGACGACTTGGAAGGGCAGTTCCAGCCGTCAGCCGGCCAGCCGCACGCCGGCGACATCGCGGTCGCCTGCGCGCTCGGCTACCTGGACTTCCGCTTCCCCGAGCTCGACTGGCGCAAGGACCACCCGCGCCTCACCGCCTTCGACGCCGTCATGGCGACGCGGCCGGCGATGGCGGCCTCAGCGCCGGCCTAGCTGGGCCGCGCGGGGAGAGCCGGCGCTAGCCGCCGGTCAGGTCCGTCCTGGCGAGGCGAGCCGGTCGGAACGCCCAGGCGCGTCACTGACGTTCGCCAGGACGCTCGAATGTGAAGCTGAGAAGCACATCGTCCTTGAGGGCGAAGGCCAGGGCCCGGTCGGAAAAGCCGATCTGCAGCGAGTCGGGCGTGTCGACCTCGACCGAGCACCGATCGTCCTTCCAGCCGCCTACAACCGCATGCCGACCGCAGACCTCAAGCCTGCAATCTGTCTTCTGCGCCGGGATTTCGATGCGCTGCTCGCAATCCCCGGCGCCGACCAAAGATCCGTAGGTCAGCCGGGCCGCCGCGTCAGGTCCCGCGGCTCCGGCGTCGAGCACCCGGATATCCCAGCGATGGAGCCCGACATTGGGTCGCGCCGACACCTGTAGACGTACTGCTGAGCCTGCGAGAACGTTGAGATAATGCATCGATCACCCTCTAACTTTCGGGTGCATTTAGCCCCAATCATAGAAATGTTCTTGTATTATCTTCCGAACCTGTCACTATGAGATTATCAAATATCGACTTGGATCGCCTACCGTTCGACGCGAAATCTTAGATTTACGCTCGGATTTGACATCGACCCTCTCCGAAAATTTGACCTCACAGCTCGTTCCGGGCGTGAGAACTCATGTCCGAAAGGGACGATCATGCAAATCGGCACCGTGAAATGGTTCAACGGCCAAAAAGGCTTCGGCTTCATCCAGCCTGACGATGGCGGCAACGACGTCTTCGTCCACATCTCGGCCGTCGAACGGTCGGGCCTGGGCGCGCTCAACGAAGGGCAGAAGATCGGCTTCGAGCTGGAGCGCGATCAGCGCAGCGGCAAGATGTCGGCCGGTCAGTTGCAAGCGGCCTGATGCGGCCCCGGCTCGGCCGCCCGGCGGCCGAGCTGTCCCGGACGCGCCCCATGGCCGTGCAATATGACACCCGACGCGACGATCAAGGATGGACCGTGTTCGATCGCTGGACCGGTCGTGCGGTGGTCCTGCAAGGCGCGAACCAGAGCGGCCTTGCCTGGCTGGAAGCCAACGACCTCGCCGAACGCCTCAACCGTCGTCGCCTCGAAGGAGACCGGAGTATCCTGCAATGAGCCCCGACCAGCAGCATCGCTGCACCGTGCAGATCCGCGGCGATGGCTCACCGTACCTGGCCTTCGAGCCCACCGATGGCAACGTTTCCTCTTACAGCAACTCGCTGTTCACGCTCGACCTTCGGCCGGGCGTTTCCGTCGAGGCGGCGCGCATGCTGGCCGCGCAGATCAACGCGCGGGTGTGGGGCGTCTCGAGCACCGTGTTCTGATACTGGAGCCTTCCTGAATGCGCGACCTGACCGAGGGTGAGCTGCACGCGCTACGGAACCTTGCCGAGAAGCGCGCCGGGAACGTGACCGCGTTCCTCAGGATTTCGGATGCGCAAAGCCTGACCGAACTCGGCCTCGCCACACGTAGCCAGCAGGGGTGGGACATCACCGCCGCCGGCGCCGCCTATCTCAACCGGCCCGCACGAGGCCCGGGCAATCCCGTCGCCTGACCCCACCGCTATCGCCGCTGCAGCTGCCGGATACAGGCCCTAAGTAGCTGCGCCCGGGCGGGCGCCAGACCAGGCTCCATCAGTTCCTCGCGCGCGCCGCCCAGCGCATCGCCACGATGCCGATTCCCCAGGCGCCAGACCTCCGACCGCACGTCGGCTTCAGGCGGAAACACGGCGACAAGCCACGACCACATCGCCATCGATCACACCTTCTTCACGGCCCCGGCCATGGACACCCCACGGACCGGCACGGCAGGTTTCGCGGCGGGCTGCTTGGGCTTGCGAATTTCTTTGTTCGACCGCTTCTGACCCTTAGCCATCTCGTCCTTCACAAATATCATCCCGGACAGGGCGGGATTTTGAGCTCATTGCATCATACCATTTATTGATATCCGAGGATCATCCTGCGTCGGGAATTTTCAGAACTATTTTCCCGATTGCGAAATTTGCCGGTCGTACGAAGTAATATTTCCTCGTCCCTATGGAAAATATTCGCCAGCACCCCACATTGACGTGGCCGGTGAGCCATGTCGGTTCGCCGGATTCCGGAGCGCCCATGGCCAGATATCCGATCCGAGCTGACGAATTTCGCGCCAGAGCAGCCGCCGAGGCGGCCGCAGGCGCCGCCACACCGCTGGAGCAGGTGCGCGCCAAGCACGAGCGGGCCGCTCAGGTCTGGGCGGACATGGCGCACGCGGAAGATGTCCGGAGCAGCGAACGCGAGGCGCGAGCCGCTTTCAGCGCCGCCGAGCTCGTCTGACCCTGCGCGGCGAAAGGTGCATGCGTCTGCAGACCGGCTTCAGGATCGCCTACAAGTGCCTGACCGACGTGCCGATGCTGCTCATGCTGAGCGTGCACCCCTCCAGGCGAAACGACTTGGAAGCCGCGGACCGGCTGCATGCAGACCCGCCGCTCGACGTCGAGCGCTATCTCGATGGCTTCGGAAATATCTGCAACCGCATCCTCGCGCCGCCGGGCCTCCTGACGCTGTCGGCCGACTTCGTGATCCGCGATTCCGGCCTGATCGATCCGTATACGCCGGCGGCAGTCCAACATCCTGTGGCGCGGCTGCCGCCCGAAGTGCTCGTCTATCTTCTGGGCAGCCGCTATTGTGAGACCGACCTTTTGAGCGACCTGGCCTGGTCGCTGTTCGCGAACACCCGACCAGGGTGGGAGCGCGTGCAGGCGGTCTGTGACCTGGTCCACGGGCACATCACCTTCGACCCCGCCGCGGCGCGTTCCAGCAAGACGGCCCGCGATGCCTGGGTGGAGGGACGCGGGGTCTGCCGGGACTACGCCCATCTCGCGGTGACGTTCTGCCGATGCCTCAATATTCCGGCCCGCTACTGCACGGGCTACCTGGGCGACCTCGGGGTTCCGGTTACCGGCATCATGGATTTCAGCGCCTGGTTCGAGGTCTACCTGGGCGACCGCTGGCATACCTTCGACGCCCGGAACAACATGCCGCGCATGGGCCGAGTGCTCATTGCGCGTGGTCGCGACGCCGTCGACGTGCCTATCGCCAACACCTTCGGTCCAGCCGAGCTCGTCGGCTTCGAGGTGAGGAGTGAAGAGGCGGCTTCCAGGACCGACCGGGGCGGAGAGCCTGCGCGATCGGGCACAGCGATGCCCGCGGGCCAGGCCATGATTGGAGTCAATTCCGTCGCCCTGGAACAAATCTGAGCGCCGCCCGTCGTGACCTCGACTTTGCGAAGACGGATTGACGGCGCGCCGGAACGGGCGCGTGAAGGTTCATGACCCGCGAAACCGTCTATATCGTCCAATCCTACGTCCGCGGGCGGGGCAAGAACCTCAAGGCCGAGCAGCAGGTAGGGTGCAAGACCGCGGAGGAGGCGCGCCGGAAGGCTGAACGCCTGGGCCCCCTGCGCGCAGGCGTGGTGGCTTTCTCCGCGAGCGCAGACACCGAGCTCGGCGACTACGACGAAAATCCCGTGATCCTCTTCCGGTCCGGCGAACTGCCTTATCCGTTTGCGGCCGGCTGACCGCGTCGCCCGCGGTCAGATCGACAGGCCGGGGTCGCCCTCCAGGACCTGCCGGGTGAGGCGTGGCCGTTCGCCGGCGGCCCAGAGCTTCGCGGTGTGGACCACCCGGTAGCGGAGGTCGCCGCCGTCGGGCCGCGCGCTGCGGGTGACGGGGCGCGGGATGCAGACGAACTCGGTGCGCATCTCCTCGGCGCTCAGCCGCACCGTGGCGTAGCCGTGGCCGCCGAGGTCCACGAATTCGAGGTGCGGCGCGAGCTCGGGGTTCGAGAGCGCCCGGGCCCGGGCGAGGTCGAAGCTCCTGGCGTATTCGAGGCACGCGCGCACGCCGTGCCGGAGCAGCATGTTGCACGTCGGGTCGGGCTTGGCCTGGCCCGGCCGGTCGGCGAGGAACAGGGGCCGCAGGGGGTGGTCCTTCCTGAGGGTGTATTCGCGGCCTTCCAGGCCGCCGGGGCTCGAGAGCGAGCCGCCCACGAAGCTCACGCCCACCGGCTCGAACCGGCCCGGCGGAAGCTCAGACGTCGCGTAGCCGGCCCAGAAGCTGTGGCGGTCGCCCGAGACGATCGCGAAGCCGGTGATCCTGGCGTCGCGGACCAGGTCGTAGATCTCGGCCCGCTCGACATAGGCCGTGCCGTAGTCGCCGCCGCTGAGGATCGCGTAGCCGCCCTGCCAGGGTGTGGTGAGCCCTGCCGGCAGGTTCTGCGGGTCGCTGCGCGAGTCGGGCGTGCCCTGGGAATTCCCCCAGACCTTCCAGGTGGCCTTGGACGCCTTGAGCTGCGCCTTGAACCAGGCCTTCTGCTCGGCCCCGAGGATGGTCTGCGGCGGGGCGTTCTTCTGGGGGTTGGGGATGCTGACGTCGCCGTAGGTGAGAGTCTCGGGCGGGCGGCCGCCATCGAAGGCGCGCCCGCCGTCGCAGGCTTGCATCACCGCCTCCGGGAACATGCCGAGGAACCCCTTGGGGGAGAGCTTCTCGAGTTCGGGATCGTCGGTCGGGTCGGGGCTGCGGTAGCTGTGCTGGTCCGTGATGATCAGGTCGAGGTGGCGGCCGTAGCGGACGGCGCGGTAGCCGATCAGGCTGTTGATCGCCGCGAGGTTGTTCGGCTCGTTCCCGAGGCCGTTATCGTCCCAGGCCTCGATCTTCACGTCCTTCACGGCGGGCGGATCGAAGGTCTCCCAGCCCGCGCCCCCGGCCTTCCGGCAGCGCGACGGCAGGTATTCCCACCACGCCTGGTTGGCCGCGACCTTCAGGGTCTGGCCCGGCCGCCCGGCGTCGCCGGGTTTCAGGATGCTCTGCCAGCCCTGCCAGGAGAACTCGTGGTTGTCCCAGATGGCCACGAACGGCCAGCGGGCGCGGGCGTCCTTCAGGTCGGGATCGGCGAGGTAGCCGCGATAGACGGCGCGGTAGCCGTCGAGGGTCAGCGGATAGTGCAGCTTGCCGGTCTTCCCGCCGTCGGTGAAGCGCGTCACCTCGTAGATCGTGCGGTCGAAGCGGGTGGCGCCCTCCTCGGGGTACTGCACCACCTCGTAGATGAAGTCGCCGAGGTGGAGGACGAAGCCCAGCTGGTCCTGCGGCCTGGCCCGCTCGTCCTCGAAGATCATCCGGCGATAGCCGTTGAGCTTGCCCTCGTTGATGCTCTGGCAGCTGACGAAGGCGAAGCTCACGGGACGCGGATCGTCGTCGCGCGGCGCGGTGAGCGTGCGCCCGACGCGGCTGCCGTTCCCCTCCGCGTCGACGAAGCGGTACCAGTAGACGCGCGCCGGCTGCAGGCCGCCCACGAGCACCCGCGTCGTCCAGTCCGCCGCCGCCGAGACCGGCGCGCGGGCCTGGGCCACCACGCGGCGGAAGGCCTGGTCCTCGGCGACCTCGACCGAGAGCACCTGCCGCGCGCCCGTGGCGAACGGCCGCCGGGTCCACAGGATGACGCTGTGCGCGTCGGGATCGCCCGAGGCGACGCCCTCGGGATAGAGGTCCTCGCGTTCGCGCCAGGCCAGGCGCGAGGCGCGCGCCCGGCCGCCCCAGGCGAGGACCGCGCCCATCGCCGCCGCCGTCGCCAAGAATTCCCGGCGATCGTTCCTCATGTGGAGCCTCCTGGCCTGCATCGCGCCGACGCTACCCTTCACCCGATCGGGGCCGACCGGAAGCACCGCTCGTCGCTCTTCCAGGCCCGGTCCGGGCCTTCCGCGACCGCACTGACGTCGCCGGGCTTTTGGCCTATGAGGCGGCATGACAGACACCATGACCTATCCCGTCGGGACCCCGGGCCGCGCCTGGGGCGAGGCGGAACGCAACGCGTGGCGGGCGCGCCAATCGCGCCACCGCCGCTACGACCGCGACGTACTGCCCCGCATCGAGGCGCTCGCGGACCGGTTCGAACTGATCGCCTACGGCCGGCTGGAGTACGCGGGGGAGACCTATCCGCAGTACGCCCTCGCAAGCCGCACGTGGGACGCCTCGCTGCCCGCCGCCCTGATCACGGGCGGGGTCCACGGGTACGAGACCAGCGGCGTAATGGGCGCGCTGCAGTTCCTGGAGACGCGGGCGGACGCCTATGCCGGGCGGATCAACCTCCTGGCGGCGCCGTGCGTGAGCCCGTGGGGCTACGAGCGGATCAACCGCTGGAACTACGACGCCGTCGACCCGAACCGGAATTTCCGCGCGGACGGTCCTTCGCGCGAGGCCACCAGCCTGATGGCGCTGGTGCAGCCCCGGCTGGGGCAGTTCCTGCTGCACATCGACCTGCACGAGACCACCGACAGCGACGAGAGCGAGTTCCGGCCGGCGCTGGCGGCGCGGGACGGCAAGCCCTTCGAACCCGGCCTGGTGCCGGACGGGTTCTACCTGGTGGCCGACAGCGAGGACCCGCAGCTTGCGTTCCAGGAGGCGATCATCCGCGCGGTGGCGGCGGTGACCCATATCGCGCCGCCGGACGACGCGGGCGAGATCATCGGCTGTCCGGTCCTGGCCCCCGGGATCATCACCTATCCTCAGCGCGAGTACGGGATGTGCCCGTCGATCACCGGGGCCCCCTACACGACGACCACCGAAGTCTATCCGGACAGCCCGCGGGCGACGCCGGAGCAGTGCAACGACGCGCAGGTCGCCGCCGCATGCGCCGCGCTGGACTTCGTGCTGGCGGCGCGGGGCGCGTAGGCGGCGTCCACCGCAGCGCTAGAGCGCGTTGGGTGAAAGTGGAAGCCGGTTTCGCCCGAAAACGCGCTCTAAATCAAAGAGATCGAGCCTGTTTATCGGGTTCAGATGATTCCATCTGAACCCGACAGGCTCTAGCCTGCCGAGGGGGCGGCCCAGACGAGGTAGCGCAGCGGGCCGTGAGCCGTGGCGTCGAGGGGCCAGCAGGTGGCCAGCGCCAGGGCGCGGCCGCGGGCGTGGGGGTCGATGCCCGAGGCGTCCCAGCGGACGACCTGGGCTCCGACCATGCGGAAGCGCGCCTCGTGGCCGTCGATGCGCCGGACCACGATCTCGTCGCCGGGCTTCACCTGGCCCAGCAGGGCGAAGTGGGTGTCGCGGTGGGCGGCGTAGACCGCCACGCCACGGTCGCCGGCGTCGGGCGTGCCGGCCACGTGGCCGGGGCCGAAGGCCAGGGCCTGGCCGCTCGCGCCGTCCAGCACGATCACCGCGCGATGCAGGCGGGGGAAGGTGATCCGTGCGACGGGCCAGGTGTCGGCCCAGGGCCAGGGCTTCACGGGACGCCCGGTGGCCACGGACTGCTCGAAGGCCCGTTCGAGCAGCACCTGGGCCAGGGCGGCCTTGGCCGGGATCCACAGGCCCTGGGCGCAGAGCGCCAGCCCCGCGGCCACGACCAGGGCCGCCGGGGCCAGGAACGGGAGCCGCCGCAGGACGGCTCCCCGCCGGGCGGAGGTCGGGCTCACGCCGCCCGCCGCCGGTCGGACAGGATCCAGCCGCCCGCGCCCAGCAGGCCGCCGAGGGCCAGCAGGCCGAGACCCAGCATGACCAGCAGCGGGCCGTCGGTGGCGGTCTGTGGCAGGTCGAGGCCGGCGACCTCGAGGTTCGCGTCGGCGTCGGCCGGGCCGTCGGCGGCGGCGCCATCGCGGAACAGGGCGTCGAAGTCCCAGCCGGCCGGCAGGTTCAGCGGCAGGTCGGCGCGGTCGAGCGGCGTCCCGGCCGGGCGCGACGGGGTCTTGTCCACTGCCACCAGGCTGGTCTGGCTGGTGACGAGCTGGTGCTCCAGGCCCAGCTTGAGGACGCGGGCGTCGGCCTCGTCCTCGCTGATCTGCGACAGGCTGCGGGCTACCTCGGCGTCGGTGATCTTGCGCCGCGCCCACAGCTTGGAGACGCCCGCGCCGGCCTCGGCGTCCTTCAGCGGGATGCGGGTCTCCCACGGCTGGCCGTCGATCACGCCGCCGATCACCAGGACGCCGCGCAGCGCGCCGACCTTGGCGGCCAGGGTGACCGGCTCGCCGCGGTAGAGGTCGGGCAGCACGGCCGGGGCGACGTCGGCTTCGGTCCCTTCGAAGCGGGCGGTGAGGTTGGTGGCGACCGGGTTCTCCAGCTTGTCGAACAGCTGGCGCATGGCCTCCTCGACGGCGTCGACCGAGCCGATGTGGGTGAAGGTCCCGCGGCCCAGCTCGGCGGCGCGGTTCATCAGGTAGGTGTTGGGGGCCGAACCGATGCCGACCATGAACACCCGCGAGCGGCCGCGCTGGGCGGTGAGCGTGTCGAACAGGCCCTGCTCGTCGCCGATCTCGCCGTCGGTCAGGAACACCACCTGGCGCAGGCGGCCGGCGCCGGCGGCCGGGTCGTCCTTCAGGGCCGCGGCCATGGCCGGGATCATCTCGGTGCCGCCGTTGGCCTCGAGGCCGGCGACGAAGCGCTGGGCCTTGGCGACATTCGCCGCGTCGGCCGCGACGACGTTCGGGAACAGCACCGTCAGGCTGTCGTCGAAGCGCACGACGTTGAAGCGGTCGCCAGGCTTCAGGTGGGCCAGGCCGTAGGCGAGGCTGGCCTTGGCCTGGCGCATGGACTCCCCGCCCATGGAGCCGGAGTTGTCGATGACGAAGACGATGTCGCGCGGCGCAGGCGGGGTCGCGCGCATCGCGATCGGCGGGGTGACCTGGGCCAGGACGTAGTCGCCGCCGGCCACCTTCTCGTGGAACAGGCCGACGGCCGGCGCGGCCAGCGGCGCGGGGCGCCAGGTCAGCACGAAGTCGCGGTCGGCCGGGACCTCGCCTTCGGCCAGGGTGATCCGCTTGCCGCCGCGCTCGTCGCGCACGTCCAGGGGGTGGGTGGCGCTGGAGACGTTCGCCAGCGGGAAGCCGGCGCGCAGGTGGACCGTGATGGTCACCGGATTGATCTTGCCCTGCACGCGCGGCGCGCCCGCGTCGGGGGCGGCCGCCGCGCTGGGCGACGTGTAGCGCGGCGCGACGACCAGCGGCACACGCAGGGAATACTCGCCGCCCGAGACGGCGACCGGGGCCTGGTACTCGATCTGCACCAGCACCGTCTCGCCCGGGCCGACGTTGGCGACCGTGTTGGTGAACATGTTGGGCCGGCCCTGCTCGACCAGGGCGGCCTTCTTCCCCTGGGCCTTGGCGGCGTCGTAGATCGCCTGGGCCTCGGCCTTCTTCCTGATCTCGCCGACGATGACCTTGCGGCCGACCACCATCTTCAGGGTGTCGACCCCGCCGTCGTCGGGCAGCGGGTAGACGTAGACCGCCTCCACCCAATGGCCGGTCGTGTTGCGGAAGGCCTGGGTGACGCGGGTGCGCACCGTCAGGCCGCTGACCGTCATGTCGATGTCGGTCCCGAGCCGCACCGCCTCGACCACCTGGTCGCCGCCCCGGGCGCGCATCATCAGGGCGCCGGACGTCACGTCGCCGGGCTCGGCGGCGGCGCTCTTCGGGCCGAACAGCAGGACGCCCACGGCGGCCAGCAACAGCATCAGGCTGGCGCGCCAGAAGGGGTGACGGGGCGCGCCGACAGCGGACGCAGACATGGGAAGTTCTCCTCATCTCGAAAGCGAGAGATCTTCCTTGTCGTCACGCCGCGCGCAGGGCGTGAGCGTCATGATCTGCAAAGCTCATGCGGAAGCCGTGCAGATCGTCCGGTCGAAGCCTTGCAGGGTCCGCTGGGGCGCCACAGTGTGCGGAATTGTACGGATTCGTGAGGACCCGACGCGATGACCCTGGCCCCGGCGGAAGCCGAGCTTTCGATCGAACTGAGCCAGGCCATCGCCGTGCGGGTGCGCGAGGAGCTGGCGCGCCGGCGGCTGTCGCGCCAGGCGCTGGCCGACCTGGCGAAGATCAGCATCTCGACCCTGGAGAAGGCGCTGGCGGGCCGCCGCCCCTTCACGCTGGCCACGACGATCCGGCTGGAGGAGGCGCTGGGCGCGACCCTGCGCGCGCCGGTCCGCGCGCCGCCGCCGGCCCTGGCGCCCGAGACGCTGGGCGCCTATTCGCGACCCGCGGTCGCCTGGCTGGAGGGCGACTACCTGACGCTCCGCCCGTCGTTCGAGGACCCCGAGGCGGTCTACGCCTACCGCACGGAGATCGCCTGGGATGACGCCTCGTCCAGCCTGGCGTTCCGCGAGGCCGCGCGGCTCGATGCCGACTTCACCCAGAAGGGCGCGGTGTCGCTGTCGAACCAGTCGGGGCACATCTACCTGGTCACCAGCGAGCAGGGGCAGTTCCGCCTCGTCACCCTGGGCCGGCCGACGATCGGCGGGGAGATGTACGGCATGCTGGCCACGCTGCAGGCCGGCCACGGCAGCCACCTGACCCCGGCGGCCGCGCCGATCGCCTATGTTCCGCTGCGCCGGGTGGCGGACGCCGCGTTCGGGCGGATCACCCGTGGCGGCGCGCATTTCGACGACTACCGGGCGACCCTGGCGCGGGTCACCGACAAGGGCTTCGCGCGGTTCTTCAGCCTCTAGGCCGGCCTGAAACCCCGACGCTCCGCTTTACCTCCCCCGCGAAGCGGCGGGAGGTAAAGCTCAGGCCGAGCGCCGCAGCGCCACCACCGAGACGTCGTCGCCGGCGGCGCGGCAGACGCGGTCGCGGCCGGCGGTCTTGGCCTGGTAGGCGGCCTGGTCGGCGCGGCGGAGCAGGTCGGAGAGGGTCTCGCCCTCGCGCAGCTGGGCGACGCCCGCGCTGACGGTGGTGGGCGGCAGGCCCTCGCCCAGGCCGGCGGCGGTGCGGATGCGCACGGCCTCGGCGGCGAGCCAGGCGGTCTCGGCGGTGGCGCCCTCGATCAGCATCACGAACTCCTCGCCGCCCTGGCGGGCGGTGACCGCGGCGCCGGGGGCCGTGGCGCGCAGGGTCGCGGCGAAGCCGGCGATCACGCCGTCGCCCGTCTGGTGGCCGAAGGTGTCGTTGACGCGCTTGAAGTGGTCGAGGTCGAAGAGGGCGACGGCCATCGGGGAGCCCGAGCGGCGCGTGCGGACCAGGGCGGCGTCGGCCAGCCGGTCGAAGCCGCGGCGGTTGGTGAGCCCCGACAGCGGGTCGGTCTCGGAGGCGGCCTGGGACTCGCCGATCGCCTTCTGCGCCACGATCAGCAGCAGGAGCAGGCCGGCGGCGATCAGCAGCATCCCCGAGCTGGACTGGGAGATCATGGCGTAGGTGGTCTTGGTGTAGTCGGCATAGGTGTGGCCCGACCCCAGGGTCATGGCGGCGAACGGCTTCAGCAGGAAGTGGGCGGCGATCGCCACCCACAGGGCGCCGAGGGCGAGGTGCAACGGCCCACGCCGGTCGATCGACAGCGTGGTGCGCGCGGCGAGCAGCGAGGCCAGGCCGTAGCAGGACTGATAGGCGAAACCGTAAGTGAGCGTGTCGCGCTCCATGTCCCAGATCCAGGCGCGCATCCCCAGGCCGAACGCCAGGATCGCGGCGATGGCGATCCACGGCGGGCGACGCCGATAGAAGATGGCGAGGCTGGCGCTGATCGACAGCGAGGCCACGAGGAAGGCGATGTAGCTGATGACATCGGTGATCTTGGAGGCGCCCAGCGCGCCGCCCAGGAAGTCGGTGACCGAGGTCACCATGCCGATCAGGTAGGTGAGCGAGAACCACAGGGCGGCGCGCTGCGAGGGGTTGGAGACCGCGATGATCGCGTAGCCCGCCGCGAACAGGCTGCCCACGGCCACATTGATCGCCAGGACCACTTCGACGCCGGTCATCGCCTTTCCCCGCTCGCGATGCGTGCGTTTGCACACGCATGGCGACAATGACGGCGGTGGGGTGAATCGGTCGTAAAGGATGTCCTCTCACCTCCCCCGCGGAGCGGCGGGAGGGGGACCGGCCGCCGAGCTGACGGCTTGCCGGCAGCGCAGAGCGGCTGGTGGAGGGGGCGAGCCGGAAGCTCGGCGGATCCGCTGGGCTGTATTGAGCGCATTGGATGAGGCTCGCCCCCTCCACCACCCGCTCTTCGCCTGCGGCTCGGCCGGCGGTCCCCCTCCCGCCGTTGCTGCCGCAACGGGGGAGGTAAGGCGCTAGGCCTCGGCCGTCTGGCGCGCCTCTTCCGGAGCGGACGCGAGCACGGCGTCGATGGCGGCGACCAGGGCGGCGAGGTCGAGCGGCTTGGCGACGTGGGCGTCCATGCCGGCGGCGCTATAGTCGGCCACCTGGTGGGGCATGACGTTGGCGGTGAGGGCGACGATGGGCGTGCGCGGCCGGCCGGCCTGGCGTTCGCGGCGGCGGATCTCACGGGCGGCGGCCATCCCGTCCATGCGGGGCATCTGGACGTCCATCAGCACCATGTCGAAGCGCCCGGCCTCGAAGGCCTCCACCGCCGCCTGGCCGTCGTCGACGAGCGTCAGCTCGACGCCCAGGTTCTCGAGGAGGGCGCGCAGGATGAACTGGTTGGTGGCGTTGTCCTCGGCGGCCAGGACGCGGATCGACCGCCCGGGCTCCGCCTGCGGGGGCGCTTCGGTCGCCTGGGGCGGGGGCCCGGCGTCGCGCGCGAGCGGCAGGACGAAGGAGAAGGTCGAGCCGACGCCGACCCCGCTCTCGACCGCGATGCGTCCGCCCATCAGGCCCACCAGGCGCTCGCAGATCGCGAGGCCCAGGCCCGTGCCGCCGAACCGCCGGGTGGTGGAGGAGTCGGCCTGGGTGAACTTCTCGAAGATCGCGCCCAGCTTCTCGGCCGGGATGCCGACGCCGGTGTCGGCGACGCGGAAGGCGACGCCGCCCGGCGCGGGCGCCACGTCCAGCCGCACCGCGCCCGACGGCGTGAACTTGATGGCGTTCGAAAGCAGGTTGGAGAGCACCTGGCGCAGGCGGGTGGGGTCGCCGCGCCAGCGGCCGCGCAGGTCGCGGGCCACCTCGACCTGCAGCGCCAAGCCCTTCTCGGCGGCAAGCGGGACGAACAGGGCGCCGGTCGCCTGGACGGTCTCGTCGAGGTCGAACGGATGCGCTTCGATCTCGAACTTGCCGGACTCGATCTTGGAGAGGTCGAGGATGCCGTTGAGCAGGCCGAGCAGCGCCTCGCCCGAACCGGAAATAACCTCCAGCTGCGCCCGCTGTTCCGGTGTGAGTTCGCTGCGCGCCATGAGCTGGGCCATGCCGAGCACGCCGTTCAGCGGGGTGCGGATCTCGTGGCTGACGGTGGCCAGGAAATCGCTCTTGGCGACGTTGGCCGCCTCGGCGCCCGCGCGCAGGCGCTGGAGGTCGCGGAACACCTTGGCGTTGGACTGCTGCAGGGCCAGCGCGTTGCCGATGTAGCAGAGGCCCAGGCCGGCGAAGATCCAGGCGGTGACGCCCTCGCCCAGGCTGACCAGGTTCCACATCAGGGCGATGGCCGCCGCGGGCGCGGTCCGGAAGAACATGTCCCGCCGCAGGCTGTGCTCGGCGGCGGCGACCAGGATGATCGCCGCGCTGAGGATCACGCCGATGATCGCGTTGTCGCGGCCGGCCAGCGGGGTGAGGAAACTGGGGACCGCGCAGATGGCGCACGCCACGGCGCAGATCGCGATCAGCTCGGACTCCCGGCGCTTGATGTCCGGAAGGTCGGCCGTGGCGAGCCCCGGCTGGATGCGGCGCCACCAGACCACCAGCGAGAACTCGCCGGCCGCGTAGGCCAGCGCCCAAAGCACCGCCGCGGCGATGGACCAGACGCCCGTGTAGGCCGTCAGTGTAGCGATGATGGCGATACTGGCCAGTCGCAACGCACGGTAGTCCCCGTAGGCGCGATAGTAGAACTTCTCTAGCGCCTCGCGATGGATCGACCTCAGCATCACGTCCCCACGTAGGGCGGCGTTGCTTAAGAAGGGACGTGAACCTTCGCCTTGGTGGCGATTGGTCGCAGGCTAGCGCCCGCCCTCCCCACGCCCCGCCCGTCGCGCGGCGGCGCGTTCGCCCAGCTCGCCGAGCTGGTGGATCAGGAGGGCGGCGTTCAGCACGAAGAAGCCGGCGAGCGGGAGCAGGCTGTGGAGCTCGTGCGCCTTCTCCGGGATCTCGGTGATGCGGTGGACGAGCTCCATCGCCAGCCCGCTGGTGAGCAGGACGCCGTAGGGGCGGCCGAGCTTTTCGTGCAGCCAGCCGTCCAGGCTGTGGGCGGTCTTCAGCAGCGTCCTGATCATCCGGATCCCCTCGCTCGCGGCAGATGATCCGCGACCCGCAGCCGGGCGTCGAGGGCGCGCCGGCGAAAGACCCAATGTGGGGAACCCGACGCTTGCGCCGCGGCGCGGGCAGGCCTCTATCGGCGCGCCTGCCTCGGCTGTGCTTACGGCGCAGGCGCAGCCTCCGGCGCTGGGGAGCGCCGGGGGCATCCCGCCTCCGTCACCGACCCGATTCGAGCCGCGCGGCCTGTTGCGGCGGCCGGCCGTCCGGCTATCGTCGCGGCCGATATCCGATGGGGGACTGCATGGGGCGTTGGGTTGGGCCGCTGGCCGGGTTGGCTCTGGCCGTGGCGATGAGCGGCGCGCCGGCCGAGGCGCAGAAGGCCGCGGCGCCCGCGGCGGCTCCAGCGGCGGCGTCTCGTCCCACCATGCACCCCGCTCCGCCGCGGCGCGCGAACGAGGGCCTGGGCCCCTATCGCAAGCTGGTGATCCGGGGCGTGACCCTGATCGACGGGACCGGCGCGCCGCCGCGCGGGCCGGTCGACATCGTGATCGAGAACGACAAGATCACCGACGTGATCCAGGCCGGCTGGCCGGGCCTGCCGCTGAAGCCGAACCGCGCGCCGCTGGACGCCGACAAGGAGATCGACGCCACCGGCATGTACGCCCTGCCCGGCTTCGTCGACCTGCACGTGCACGGGGGCGATCCGGTGAAGTCGCCCGACCTGGAGTACGCCTACAAGCTGTGGCTAGCGCACGGGGTGACCACGGTGCGGGGCGTGAGCCTGGCGCCGCACGACATCGCGGTGTCGGAGAAGGCCCGAAGCGCCCGCGGCGAGATCGTCGCGCCGCGTATCTACAACTACCAGACCCTGGGCTCGGGCTGGAGCGGCGGGCGGATCGACGGGCCGGCCAAGGCGCGCGCCTGGGTGCAGTGGGCCGCGAAGAACGGCGTCGACGGCATCAAGTTCTTCGCCCTGATGGACGAGACGCCCGAGGTGATGACCGCGGCGATCGACGAGGCGAAGAAGCAGGGCCTGGGGACGGTGGCCCACATCTCGCCGCCGGGCGTGGCCGGGATGAACGCGCGGCAGATGGGCGACGCCGGACTGGGGACGGTCACCCATTTCTACGGCCACTTCGAGTCGATGCTGAAGGCCGGGCGGCTGCAGAAATTCCCCGCCGACTACAATTTCTACGACGAGGCCAAGCGGTTCGGCGAGGCGGCCGAGATCTGGGACGAGGTGGAGCCGGGCTCGCCCGAGTGGGTCGCCTACCTGGAGGCGCAGAAGGCCAACCACGTCGACTTCGACCCGACCATGACCATCTATGCGGCGTCGCGCGACCTGATGCGGGCGAGGAACGCCGACTGGCACGCGATCTACACGCTGCCCAGCCTGCGGGACTATTTCGTCTCCACGCGCGACAACCACGGCAGCTATTTCTACGACTGGACCACCGGCAACGAGGTGGCCTGGCGCAACTTCTACGCCCGCTTCATGCGGCTGGTGAACGACTACAAGAACATGGGCGGGCGAGTGAGCACCGGGTCGGACTCGGGCTTCATCTGGAAGCTGTACGGCTTCGGCTACATCGAGGAGCTGGAGCTGCTGCAGGAGGCCGGGTTCACGCCGCTGGAGGTGATCCAGGCGGCGACCAGCAACGGCGCCCGCACCCTGGCCGACCCCAAGGGCGAAGGCCCCAGCTTCGGAATCGTGAAGCCCGGGATGAGCGCCGATCTGGTCATCGTCCCGGAGAACCCCTTGGCCAACTTCAAGACCCTGTACGGCACGGGGCATCAGCGGCTGAACGCCGACAACAAGATCGAGACGGTCGGCGGCGTGAGGTGGACGGTGACCCGCGGCGTGGCCTACGACGCCCACGCGCTGCTGGCCGACGTGAAGGCCATGGTCGACAGGCAGAAGGCCGAGCGCGCGGCCGCCGGCAAGTAGGACAGGACCCCGCATGAATCCGTTTCCCGACGACATCTTCACCGAGCCGGAGGACGTTGATCCCGACACCCTGGCGAACCTGGGCCCGCTCACGCCGCTGGCCGGGATCTGGGAAGGGCTGAAGGGCATCGACCTGAACCCGAAGGCTGAGGGGCCCGAGCGGCGGGCCTATCTCGAGCGGATCGAGATGCAGCCGATCGACCCGCAGCCGAACGGGCCGCAGCTGCTGTACGGCCTGCGCTACCACGTCCACATCGCCACGCCCGAAGAGGACACCACCTTCCACGACCAGGTGGGCTACTGGCTGTGGGAGCCGGCCACCGGCCTCGTGATGCAGACGCTGGCGATCCCGCGCGGGCAGACGGCGCTGGCGAAGGGCCAGGGCCAGAAGGGCGACGGCAAGATCGTGGTGCGGGCCGAGCGCGGCACGCCGGGCTACGGCATCTGTTCCACCGACTTCCTGGAGTGGGCGTTCCGGACGGAGTCGTACGAGCTGGAGGTGACGTTCAACGCCGACGGCAGCTGGAGCTACGTCTCCGACACCATGCTGGCGGTGCGCGGGCAGGACGGCCTGTTCAAGCACCGCGACCGCAACACCCTGAAGAAGGTGGGTGAGCCGACGCCGAACCCGCTCGCGCGCATCGCCAAGGGCGAGGTCGCCTCGCACCTGGCGGCGCACGGGATCAGCGAGTAGCGAGCGAAACGGCGGGGTCAGTGCGCGCCGCAGGCGCTGTCTCATTTGACCACGAACCACACGAACGGCACGAACCCGCGGCTGACCGGCCCCAGATGCGCTTGACCCGTTCGTGTGGTTTGTGTGGTTCGTGGTCGATAATCGGCGCTGACGCGCCCTGGAGGTCCGCCCATGGAAGACCTGCCCTGCCGACATGCCCAGGCGATCGCCGACGTGACGCCCAGCGCGCGGGGGTGCGAGGAGTGCCTGAAGACGGGGTCGCGGTGGCTGCACCTGCGGCTGTGCCGGACCTGCGGGCACGTGGGCTGCTGCGACGACAGTCCGAACCGGCACGCCACGGCCCACTTCCACGCCACCGGGCATCCGGTGATCGAAGGCTACGATCCCCCCGAGGGCTGGGGATGGTGCTATGTGGACGAGCTGGTCTTCGACTTGGGCGAGCGGCGGACGCCGCAGCTGGGGCCGATCCCACGGTACTACTGATCGCCAACCAAGGAGGGCGCCGCATGGCCGAGGTCACCTACCATCTGGTCGAGCACGACGGCGGCTGGGCCTACAAGGCCGAGGGCACGTTCTCGGAAACCTTCCGCACGCGCCAGGCGGCGCACGACGCGGCGGTGCGGGCGGCGGGCGAGCAGCGGGTCGCGGGCGAGACCGTCGGCATCGTCTACGAGGACGACACCGGTCGCTGGCGCAGCGAGGTCGAGGCCGGCAACGCGCGGCCCTACACGCGGGTGGACGACTGACGGCCGGCAAGCCCTCCTTCTTTTTGCTCGTCATCCCCGGCGCTTGACCCGGGGATCCATTCCAGTGCGTGGGCGGCGCTCGACCCATGCAGGGCTGCCGGTTGGATGGCCGGGTCAAGCCCGGCCATGACGAGCAGGAGACCGTCAGAGTCCGCATGGGTCGAGCGCCGCCCTCGAAAGCTTGACACCACGCCCGCTATATGTTCTCTTTTTGTTCATGTCCACCAATGGCGACATGTGCGAGCGGCACAGCCGCGTGCTGGCGGAGCTGGCCGAGACCGGCATGGCCATGGTGCGCCGGCTGAGCGAAGCGTTGCTGGCGGCGGACGACCCTCAGACCCAGGCGCAGCTCGGCCTCGCCTATCACCGCGTGTCGCGCGCCGTGCGCATGGCCATCGCGCTGGAGATGCGGCTCGCGCAGGACATTCGCCGCGAGGCGCGGGCTCCCACGACGCAGCCGCCGGCGCCCGCCGAGGCCCGCGCCCGAACCCCGGCCGAGCGAACTGGCTGGAACGAATACGAATCCGGTGACGGCGACGAGGCGCTGGACGACCTCGACGCCCTGCTCGACGCCGAGCACCTCGACGAGGACGCTGTCCACGACGCGGTCGAGGCCTGCATCGCCCACATCCGCCGCGACCTCGACGTCGACCCGGCGCTGGGCCTCCCGGGCCTGGCCCCGCCGCCCCCGCCGCTCGGGACAGGCCGCCTGCCGGTCCTGCCGGACCCCGGCGGCCGACGATCCCGGCTCATGGGCGGCGCCATGGCGCTCGATCAGCCGCTGGTCGCCCCGGCGCGCGCGCCGCCCCTCGCCTGGCCCAGCTCGGCCTGATCCCAGCGCCGCAGCGCCGCACAAACCCCCGACGCCACGCGCCTGACAACGGACGGAGCACCTCCGGCCGCGCACGGCCATGTCCGTCGTCATGCGCCTCAGGGGTGGAAAGCCATCGCCCATCCAGCCACAGTGTGCGGGCTTCCCGACGGAGACGACGATGCGGGTGATGGGCCTTCCCGGCGACCTGGCCTGGTGGCGCGAGCACCGGGGCGCGGGCGACGCCGACCCCGCCGCCCTGCGTGAACTCCTGGACCGCCTGCAGGCCTGGAAGACCCGCCACGACGCCGACCGCGCGCTGCAGCCCGGGCCGTTCTTCAAGATGATCTGGGACGGCGTCTACGGCGACGACGACGCCGACGTCACCGCCGCCATCGCCGAGCTGGAGCAGGCGCTGGGAGGTCGGTGACCGCGGACCTTCACCTCCCCCGCGAAGCGGCGGGAGGGGGACCGACCGCCGAAGCCGGCGTCAGCCGGCTGTAGAGCGGTTGGTGGAGGGGGCGACCCTCCTCCACCTTTTCTCGGTGTCATCCCGGTTTTGGCCAGAGGCCAAAGACCGGGACCCCGATGTGATGAGATTTGGTGTTCGCAGGACGGCGCCGCTCCGCGAGCTCTGACGCAACATATCGGGGTCCCGGTCTTCGCTTCGCGAAACCGGGATGACACTCAAGGGGTGCGCGCCCGCCCGCCCCCTCCACCACTCGCTCTCCGCTACGCTCGGCGAGCGGCCCCCTCCCGCCGCTTCGCGGGGGAGGTAAGCCCCACCAAGCTTGACGCGGCCCCCGCAACATCCGATCCCAGCCTCATGAGCGAGCCAGCCCAGCCGGAGCTGTCCGCCCGCGCGCTGATCGCCCGGGTGGCGCGCATCTACATGGCGCCGCGCTGGAAGGGCTGGACCGTGGCGATGCTGGCCGCCGTCGTGGTCGCCTACTGCAGCGCGCGCCTCGTCCAGATCATCGAGCCCGCCACCAACGACCTGCTGGTGTTCAGGACGCCCGGCGCCCTGCTGGTCCTGCCGCTCACCATCGCCGCCCTGGCGCTGGCCCGCACCATCGCCCAGGTCGTCCAGGCCACACTCGTCAACCGCATCGGCAACGCCGTGGTGGGCGACGTCCAGGTCCAGCTGTTCGGCAAGCTGGTCCGCGCCGATCTCGCCCACCTGCGCAGCCAGCACTCCGGCGCCTACGTCTCCTCGGTGCTCTACGACGCCGGCCTGATCCGCGAGGCCGCCACCGCCGGCGTCGTGAACTACACCCAGAACCTGCTGATCTTCGTGGGCGCGCTGGTCGTGATGATCGGCAACGACTGGATGCTGTCGCTGGTGCTGCTCGCCGCCGTGCCGATCGCGGGCGCGATCATGCGCCGGTTCTCGAAGCGCACCACCAAGGCCGCCAAGGGCGCCATGGCCGAGACCTCGGCGCTGTCCTCCGCGATCATGGAGAGCCTCGACGGCGTTCGCGTCGTGAAGCTGGAGAACCGCGAGGCCCACGAGGAGGCCCGCGTGGCCGAGGTGGTCCGCCGCCGCCAGGGCCACCTGACCAAGGGCGCCAACGCTCGCGCCCGCGCTGCGCCCGCCACCGAACTCCTGATGACCCTGATCGTGGCCATCGTCTTCGCCTACGCCGGCTGGCGGGCGCAGACGGGCGAGATGAACGCCGGCGCCTTCTTCTCCTTCGTGGCCTCGCTGACCATGGCCAGCCAGGCGCTGCGCCAGCTCGCCAACCTGCAGACGGTCTTCGCCGAAGGCCTGTCGGCGGCGCGGCGCCTGTTCGCCGCCCTCGACGTCGAGCCCGAGGTCCGCGAGCGGCCGGGCGCGCAGGCCGTGGGCGAGGTGGCCGGCCTGATCCGCTTCGAGGACGTCGGCTTCAGCTACGGCGGCGACGGCCCGCCCGCCCTGGGCGGCGTCAGCCTGGAGGCCCGCCGCGGCGAGACCGTCGCCCTGGTCGGCCCCTCGGGTGGCGGCAAGAGCACCATCCTCAACCTGATCCCGCGCTTCTATGACGTCAGCTCGGGCCGGGTGACCCTGGACGGCCGCGACCTGCGCGACCTCGCCATCGCCTCGCTCCGCGACCAGATCGCCCTCGTCACCCAGGAGCCGTTCCTGTTCGACGACACCGTCCGCGCCAACATCGCCTACGCCCGCCCCGAGGCCAGCCAGGCCGAGGTCGAGGCCGCCGCCCGGGCCGCCGCCGCCCACGACTTCGTCACCGCCCTGCCCGACGGCTACGACAGCCTGGTCGGCGAGGCCGGCGCGCGCCTCTCCGGCGGCCAGCGCCAGCGCATCGCCATCGCCCGCGCCTTCCTGAAGGACGCCCCGATCCTGCTGCTCGACGAGGCCACCAGCGCGCTCGACACCGAGAGCGAAGCCCAGGTCCAGGCGGCGCTCAAGCGGCTGATGGCCGGCCGCACCACCATCCTGATCGCCCACCGCCTGTCGACCGTCCGCGGCGCCGACCGCATCTACGTGGTCGACAAGGGCCGCATCGTCGAGACCGGCGACCATGGCGGCCTGGTGAAGCAGCGCGGCCTCTACGCCCGCCTGGCCCAGTCCCAGGATCTGGAGGCGGAGCCCGCCGCGTGAAGGCCTTCCTGCGATCCGACGGCGTCCAGGCCTTCCTCGGCTGGGTGCTGGGAACCTACCTGCGCCTCGTCCTGCGCACCGTCCGCTGGCGGCACGAGAACGTGGCCTGCGTCGAGCCTGTGCTGGCCGACGACACCCAGGGCGCCATCGCCCTCTTCTGGCACGGCCGCATCCCGCTCTGCCTCGCCACCGCCCCGCAGTGGTGGAGGAAGCGCACCAAGTGCCTGATCTCGCCGTCCGCCGACGGCGAGTTCATCGCCCGCGCGCTGGACATGTCGGGCTTCCCGGCCATCCGCGTCTCCTCGGCCAAGAAGGGCGACGCGGCCAAGGCCCGCCAGGCCGTCGCCGCCATCCGCGAGGCGACCAACTGGGTGGCCGGCGGCGGAGCGCTGGTGGTCACCCCCGACGGCCCGCGCGGCCCCAACGAGGTGATCGCCGCCGGCTCGCTGCAGATCGCCAGGCGGTCGGGCCAGGCGGTCTACCTCATGGGCATCGCCGCCAGCCCCGCGTCACAGCTGCGCTCGACCTGGGACCAGGTGATGTTCGCCGCCCCCTTCGGCCGCGGCGCCGTGGTCTGGGAGGGCCCGCTCTACGTGCCCGCCGACGCGGATGATGCGAAGATCGCCACCCTGGTCGAAGACTGGTCGGCCCGCCTCTCGGCGGCGACACGCCGCGCCGAGGCGCTGGTGGGGCGGATTGATCGCCAGGGCGGTCGGTGAGACATAGGCCTCGATGGCCCACGACGCGCACGACCACCTCGGGCACGACCACCACGACCACGACCACCACGGTCATGGCCACGCGCACGGCCATGGTCATGGGCACGGCCACCACCACGGCGGCGGCCACCATCACCACGCTCCGGCCAACATGGGGCGCGCCTTCGCCATCGGCGTGGTGCTCAACACCGCCTTCGTGGCGGCCGAGGCTGCGGCGGGCCTCTGGACCGGCTCGCTGGCCCTGCTGGCCGACGCCGGCCACAACCTGTCGGACGTGCTGTCGCTGCTGCTGGCCTGGGGCGCGACCATCCTGGCCAAGCGCGCGCCCGCCGGCCGCCGCACCTATGGCCTGCGCAAGGGCACCATCCTGGCCTCGCTGGCCAACGCCATCCTGCTGCTGGTGGCCGTCGGCGCCATCGCCTCCGAGGCCGTCCACCGCTTCTCCGAGCCGGCCCGCATCGACTCGAACATCGTCATGCTCACCGCCAGCCTGGGCGTACTGATCAACGGCGCGACCGCCATGCTGTTCATGCGCGGCAGCCACGACGACCTGAACGTCCGCGGCGCCTTCCTGCACATGGCCGCCGACGCCGGCGTCTCGCTGGCCGTGGTGGCCGGCGCCTTCATCATGGCCCGGACCGGCCTGCTCTGGGTCGACCCGGCGCTCAGCCTGATCATCGCCGGCGTGATCGTGCTGGGCACCTGGGGCCTGCTGCGAGACTCGGCCGACCTGGCCATGGACGCCGCCCCGCGCGGCATCGACGTGGACGCCGTCCGCAAGTACCTCTCCGGCCTGCCCGGCGTGCAGGACGTCCACGACCTCCACGTCTGGGCGCTGTCTACCACCGAGACGGCGATGACCGCCCACATCCTACGGCCCCAGAACACCGACGGCGACCGCTTCCTGCACCAGGCCTGCGAGGGCCTGGCCACGCGCTTCCGCATCGGCCACGCCACCCTGCAGGTGGAGACCGACGCCGCCCACGCCTGCCGCCTCGCCCCCGCCGAGGTGGTGTGAGCCGACCCCTGCCGCTGGCGCTCTACGGCGCGGCGACGGGCCTCCTGGAGCCCCTCGCGCCCGCGCTCCTGCGCCGCCGCGCCCGGCGCGGGAAGGAAGACCCCGCCCGCCTCGGCGAGCGGCTGGGCCGCACCGACGCCCCGCGGCCGGTCGGCCCGGTCGTCTGGCTCCATGCCGTCAGCGTCGGCGAGACCATGTCCCTGCTGCCGCTGGTCGCCGCACTGCGCACGCGCCGGCCCGACCTGCGCGTCCTCGTGACCTCCGGCACCGTCACCGCCGCCGAGACGATGGCACGGCGCCTGCCCGCCGGCGTCACCCACCAGTTCGCCCCGGTGGACGGCCCCACCGCCGTGCGCCGCTTTCTCGACCACTGGCGTCCGTCGCTGGGCGTCTTCGTCGAGAGCGAGCTCTGGCCCAACCTGATCCTCGAGGCCCGGGCACGCGGCGTCCGACTGGCCCTGGTCTCGGCCCGGATGACCGAGGCCAGCGCCGAACGCTGGGCGAAGTGGCCCGGCGCGGCCCGCGCCTTGATGGACGCCTTCGACCTGGCCCTGCCGCAGGACGAAGCCACCGAGGCGCGCCTGCGCCGCCTCGGTGGCCGCCCCGGCCCGCGGCTGAACCTCAAGCTGCTGGGCGAGCCGCTCGCCGTCGACGAGGCCGAGCTCGGCCGCATGCGCGCCGCCGTCGCCGGCCGCAAGGTCGTCCTGGCCGCCAGCACCCATCCGGGCGAGGAGGCGATCGTCGCCGGCGCCTTCCGCCGGCTGGACCGCCCCGACGTCCTGCTGATCATAGCCCCCCGCCATCCCGATCGCGGCCCGGACCTGGCCCGCGAACTCGCCGCGCCCCGCCGCGCGGCCGGCGAGGACCCGACCGGCCCGATCTACGTCGCCGACACCCTGGGCGAACTGGGCCTCTTCTTCCGCCTCGCCGACGTGGTGGTGATGGGCGGCGCCTTCGTGCCCGGCGTCGGCGGCCACAACCCGCTGGAGCCCGCGCGCCTCGGTCGCCCCATCGTCACCGGCCCGCACGCCTTCAACGCTGCCGATCTCTACGCCGACCTGTTCGCGGAGGCCGCCGCCGTCGAGGCCGCCGACGCAGACGCCCTCGCCCGCCACCTGCGCGGGCTCCTGGCCCAGCCCGTCGTCGCCCGCCGCATGGGCGAGGCCGCCCTCGCCTACGCCGGCCGCCAGGGCGCGGCGCTGGACCAGGCCATGGCGCTGCTCGAGCCCCTGCTGCCGGCATGAAGCTCGCCACGCCCCGCTGGTGGTACACGCGCGACGGTAAGACCGGCGCGATCGGCCGGTTGCTGCTGACCCCGGTCTCGTGGATCTGGGCCGCCGCCACGGCGCGGCGGATCGCGACCGGACGGCCCGTCGATCCGGGCGTTCCGGTGATCTGCGTCGGCAACCTCACGATGGGCGGCGCGGGCAAGACGCCGGTCGTCCGCGAGATCGCCCGGCGGCTGGGCGGCGGCGTCCTGTCCCGCGGCTACGGCGGCGCTCTCTCTGGCCCCGTCCGGGTCGATCCCGCCCGCCACACCGCCGCCGACGTCGGCGACGAGCCGCTGATGCTGGCGCGGGACCTGACCGTCTGGGTCGCCCGCGATCGCGCCGCCGGCGCCCTGGCCGCGGCGCAGGCCGGCGCGAAGGCGGTGGTCATGGACGACGGCCACCAGAACCCCTCGGTCGGGAAGACGCTGTCGCTGGTCGTCGTCGACGGCGAGACCCGGAACGACGAGTGGCCCTTCGGCGACGGCCGCGTCTTCCCCGCCGGCCCGATGCGCGAGCCGCTGAAGGTGGGCCTGGCCCGCGCCGACGCCGCCGTCGTCCTGCTGCCCGCCGACCTGGAGGCGCCCGACCCGGACCTGCTCCGCGCGCTGGCCGCCATCCCGGTGCTGGTCGCCCGTCTGGCGCCCGCCGCGCCGCCGCCCTCCGGCCCGCTGGTGGGCTTCGCGGGCGTCGGCAAGCCGTGGAAGGTGGAGCGCGCCTTGCAGGCCGCCGGCGCCGAGCTCAAGGACTTCTGGCCCTTCCCCGACCACCACGCCTACGACGCCGCGACGCTGAAGCGCCTCGACGACCGCGCCGCCCAGTTCGGCGCCCGCCTGGTCACCACCGAGAAGGACTGGGCCCGCTTGCCCGCCGAGTGGCGCGACCGCGTCACGGCCTGGCCCGTCCGCGCCGTGTTCGAGGACGAGGCGGCGCTGGACGCGTTGCTGGCGAAGGCCGCCCGCTAGGCGCCGCGCGGCGGCTCCTTCTCCCAGAACCTGCGGAAGGCCGACCGCGGGTCGTTCTCCACCTTGGTCTCGTCGCCGAACACCAGCGTCGCCCGCTCCGGCACCTTGTAGGTCGGCCACTTGGGCAGGCGCGGGTTGTTCGGGTCGCCCGTGGCGGCGAACGCCACCCAAGCCGACGCCAGTTGGTCGGCCAGCCGGATGCTCTCCGGCCCGGTCTCGTTCAGCCCGCCGCGCACGTCGTGCAGGCTGGGCCCGACGTCGCTGCCGTGCGGCGCGCCGTAGCGGCCGGAGTAGGCCGGGCTGGGATGGGTCCAGTAGTAGCTCCAGATCGGCGCCTGTCCTTGCGCCGCCTTGCGCTCGGCCTGGACCAGCGCGCCTTTGCGGAACGTCTCGTCGGTGTCGAACCGCGCCTGCAGCACGAACGGCGTCGCCTTGGGATCGTCCTGTCGGTAGAGCCCCAGCACCTCGTCGGCGCGGCCCTCGCCCACCCGTCGGGCGATGAAAGCGCGCAGCCCCGCTTCGTCGAGGTTGAAGTTGCCCATCCGGTAGGCCCGCTCGTCGATCACCGTCGAGACGATCATCGGCACGTCCGCCGAGACCGCCGGCGCGGCCGGGTCGAACGGATGGCCCGGCAGCACGACGCCGTCGATCGAGGGCGAGAACGACCGCGGCGCCTCGCCCTTGGCCCGGTCGGCCGCCTCCATGGTCGCCTGCGCCGCCAGCAGTGTCTCGTACGGCAGCGTCTGGAGCTTCTTCGTATCGGCCTTGGTCAGGCCGAGCTGCTTGAGGAAGCCCGCCGCGCCGGCCTGGGCCTGTTCGGCCGAGGCGATCCGCAGCGTCGAGCCGCTCATCACACCCGCCCGATGGAACAGCCCCTTCGCCGACGGCATCGACATCAGGATGCTGGTCTTGGCCCCGCCGCCCGACTGGCCGAAGACCAGCACCCGGTTCGGGTCGCCGCCGAAGCCCGCCGCGTTCTCCTTCACCCAGGCGAGGGCGGCCACGACGTCCATCATGCCGACCGTCCCCGACCGGGCGAAGTCCGGCCCCGCGTCGGCCAGGTTCAGGTAGCCGAACGCGCCCAGCCGATGGTTGATGGTGATCACCACGCAGTCGCCGAAGCGGGCCAGGTCCTCGCCGTCGAAGCCCGGCGAGTTGCCCGAGCCGCCGTAGAAGCCGCCGCCGTGGATGTGCACCAGCACCGGCCGCTTGGCGTTGCGGTCCAGCGTCTTGGTCCAGAGGTTCAGGACCAGGCAGTCCTCGCCCATCCCGCCCGGCTGGATGTCGAACATGATCAGCCCGCCATAGGCGTTGGCCCGACTGTTCGGCATCTGCGGCGCGACTTGGCCATAGGCGTAGGCGTCGCGCACGCCGGCCCATTTCGGCGGCGGCGCCGGCGGCATGAAGCGTCTACGTCCGGATGTGTCGTACCCATAGCGTACGCCCTTGAACATGCTGACGCCGCCCGCGGTCATTCCCCGAAGCTTGCCCTGCGCGGTCTCGACGACCGGGAACAGCGTCTCGGCCGTCACGGCGGAGGCGCCGCGCGGCAAGGCGAGCGCGCCGGCGGCCAGCGAGGCGCCCAGCAGGGCGCGGCGGTTGAAGGTCATGGTCTTGATCCTCCTAGCGGTCGACGCGCATGACCGGCAGGGCCGCCAGCGCCGCGCGCTCGTCGTCGCGCCAGTGGTGGGCCAGGCGCGGCCTGGGTTCGAACAGCATCGCGGTGTGATCCCCGGCTGTGTAGGCGGGCCATTTCGGAACCGCGGCGTTGTTCGGGTCGCCCGTGCGGGCAAAGGCGATCCAGCTCGAAGCCATGGCGGCGGCGACCTCGACGGTCCCCTCCACGGCGCCGGCGGGCGGATTGTCGAACACCAGCGGCACGTCCATGGCGTGCGGCGAGCGCATCCGCGCCGACTGGTCGAAGTGCAGCTCATACATCCAGACCGGCGCGCGCCCTTGCGCCGCCTTGCGGTCGGCCAGCGCCCACGACTGCTTGCGCACCCGCAGGTCGGTGGTGATGGCGAAGAACAGGTCGCTGGGCGTGGCCTTGGGGTCGGCCGCCTGGAAGGCCGCGATCACCGCCTCCATGTCCGCGTCCTTCAGCCAGGAGGCCAGCTTGGCGCGCAGGCCCGTGACGTCGAGCTCGAAGGTGGACGGGTCGGCGGCGCCGACCAGCAGGGTCGTCTCGGTGCGCGTGGAGCCGACGAGGATCGGGACGTCGGCCGAGATCGCCGGCGGGCCGTCCAGCCAGGGGTGCGCCGGCAGGCTGCGGCCGTCCACGACCGGGCTGAAGCTGGCGGGTGCGCGGCCCGGCGTGCGCTGGGCGGTGATGATCGCGCCCAACAGGGCGTCGATGGGCGCGGTCTGCAGGCCGGCGATGTCGCCCGGCGCGAGACCCAGGGCCTTCATCACCAGCCGCGCGTTCTCGGTCGCCTCCTCCTGCCCGAGGCCCGTCAGGTGCGCGCCGCTCTGGACGATGGCCCGGTGGAACAGCCCCTTGGCGGCCGGCATGCCCATCAGGACGCTGACCTTCGCCCCGCCGCCGGACTCGCCGAAGATGGTGACGTTGCCGGGGTCGCCGCCGAACGCGGCGATGTTCTGCTTCACCCACCGCAGCGCCTGGACGATGTCGAGCATGCCGGCGTTGCCGGAATCGGCGAACTGCGCCCCGCCCAACTGCGCCAGGTACAGGAAGCCGAAGGCGCTCAGCCGGTGGTTGAGCGTCACCACCACGACGTCGCCGCGCTCGGCCAGGCGCGTACCGTCGGTGGAGGGCCACGACCCGGTCCCTGCGCTGAAGCCGCCGCCATGCAGCCAGACCATGACGGGCCGGCGCTTTCCGTCGGCGAGGCCCCGGGTCCAGACGTTCAGGAACAGGCAGTCGTCGCTGATCGGCTGGTCGTTCAGCGAATTGCGCGGCCGCGCGGCCCCGGCGCTGGCGGCGGGCTGGCCTTGCGGCGAGGACGCACCGAACGCCAGGGCGTCGCGAACCCCTGTCCACGGCTGCACGGCCTGCGGCGGGCGGAACCGCCCGGCCCCGGCGGTCGGGCGACCGTAGGGGATGCCCTTGAACACCGCGACCTCGCGGTTCCAGGCCCCGCGGAGCTTGCCGGACACGGTGGCGGCGACGGGCCCCTCGCCCGCGGCGCGCGCCGGGCGCGACGTCAGGCCAGCCCCGACTACCGCCAGGGACGCGCCGGCCAGGATGGCCCGACGATTGTAGCTCATGAGCGCCCTCCCACGGCTCGAACGGCCGCTGTCGGACCGTCGATACGCGGGAGCTCAGAGAGAATCCATACCAGACTTACGAAAAATCGGTGGCCGCCCTCAGCTCGCGCCGGCCTTCTGCGCGTAGGCCCAGCTCATCTCGGCCAGGCTCTGCACGCGCGGAGCCATGTTGGCGGCGTCGGGGTGGTTCGCGGTGCCGTCGCGCACCCGGCCCAGGATGCCCTGCAGGATGCCCACGAGGCGGAAGGCGTTGTACGAGAAGAACCAGTTGAGATCGTGCAGGCCCGAGCGACCGGTCAGGCTGCAGTAGTACTCGACCGCCTCGTCCAGGGTCGGGATGCCATGGGCCTTCAGGTCCGGGATCGTCGAGATCGTCCCGTTGATCCAGTTCATCAGCACATAGGTGAAGTCGGCCAGCGGCTCGCCCAGCGTGCCCAGTTCCCAGTCCAGCACCGCGGTGACCCGCGACTCCGTCGGGTGGAAGATCATGTTGTCGAGCCGGTAGTCGCCATGGACCACCGAGGTCCGCTCCTGCGGCGGCACCGAGCGCGGCAGGAACTCGATCAGCTTCTCGACCTCGGGGATGTGCTTGGTCTCGGAGGCCTTGTACTGCTTGGTCCAGCGGTCGACCTGGCGGGCCATATAGTTGCCCGGTTTGCCGTAGTCCTCGAGGCCCACCTTCACGTAGTCGGTGTTGTGCAGGTCGGCGAGGGTCTTGATCTTGGCCTTGAAGATCGCGTTGCGCTCGGCCGGCGAATAGGCGGGCAGGCTCTGGTCCCAGAGGATCCGGCCCTCGACCATCTCCATCACGTAGAACCAGGTGCCGATGACGGCGTCGTCGGTGCAGAGGCCGTAGGGCCGCGCCACCGGGAAGCCGGTGGGATGCAGCGCCGAGATCACCTTGAACTCGCGGTCCACCGCGTGGGCCGACGGCAAGAGCTTGCCCGGCGGCTTGCGGCGCAGGACATACTTCTTGCCCGGCGTGATCAGCTGGTACGTCGGGTTGGACTGGCCGCCCTTGAACTGGCGCACCTCCAGCGGCCCGGCATAGCCCTCGACGTTGGCCTTCATCCAGGCCTCGAGGGCGCCCTCGTCGAAGCGATGGCTCTCGGCCACCTCCTTCGTGCCCGTGTTGGCCTGTTCCCGCGCCTGCTCGGCGGCGACGTCGGCGGTGACGGACATGGCGTTCCCTCGCTTCGTACAGTTGTTTGAAGCCTTTTAGCGAGGCCGCCCCTACGGGAGCAAGGCGCGAGCCGCGGCGCTTGACGCGAAGCCTCGCGGGCCGCACAGCGCGCGGATGGTCGAGGACGTCCAGTCGATCATCGAGATCGAGGCGCCGCGCGAGCGGGTATGGCAGGCGCTGACCGACCCCGCCCAGGTGGTCCAGTGGATGGGCTGCCTGCGGTTCCGCGCCGAGCCGGGCCACATCTTCTACCTCCAGCCCAACCGCGCGCGCCGCGACGCCGACGACGTGACCGACGCCATCGCCTGCCGCGTCGAGGTGCTGGACGCCCCGCGCCGGCTCAGCTTCTCGTGGGGCTTCCCCGACGTGCCGGACACCTTCGTCGACATCCGCCTTCGCAACATCCCCGGCGGCACCCACGTGCGCCTCGTCCACTCCGGCTGGGACCAGTTCGAGGACCAGGAGACCGAGGACGTGCGCGGCGGCCTGGGCCAGGCGTGGCACAGCGTGGCCCTGCCCCGGCTGCGGGCGGTGGCGGAGTCGTAGTCCAGCGGCGTTGCGGCCCGCGCCCGGGCGGCTCAGTATCGGCCCCGGAGATCGGGGAGTTCCACTCAGATGGGTTTCACGCGACGGGCGTTCGGCGCCGGCCTCATGGCCGCGCCGCTGATGGGCGCGGCGCCGGCGGCGCTGGCGGCGGCCATGAAGGCCAAGCCGGAATACGGCGACTTCGGCATCGACCTCACGGCGATCGATCCGGCGGTCGCGCCCGGCGACGACTTCTTCCGGCACGTGAACGGGACCTGGCTGAAGTCGGCGACCATCCCGGCCGACCGCTCCAGTTGGGGCGCCGGCGCGCGCATCAACGAGAACACCCAGGCCCGCACCCGCGCGATCATGGAGAGCGCCGGATCGCTGGGCACGGCCAACGGCCGCAAGATCGCCGACTACTACGCCGCCTGGGTCGACGAGGCGGGCCTGGAACGCCGCGGGACCGAGCCCCTGAAGCCCGAGCTGGCCCGCATCGCGGCGATCGCCGGCCCGGCCGACCTGGCGCGCGAGCTCGCCAACCTGTCCTGGGCCCAGCTCTCCAACCCGAACGGGTCGCAGCCGCTGCCGCCCAGCCCCGTCGCCTGCGGCGTGTCGGTCGACATCAAGCAGCCCGACCGCTACGTGTCGGGCATCGTCCAGGGCGGCATCGGCCTACCCGACCGCGACTACTACTTCGTCGACACGCCCTCGAACGTGAAGACGCGCCAGGCCTACAAGGCTCACGCCGCCAAGCTGTTCGCCCTGGCCGGCTTCGACGACGCCGAGGGCAGAGCCAATCGCGTCTACGCCCTGGAGGAGCGGATCGCCCGCGGCCACCGCACCCGCGTCGCCAACCGCGACCCCGAGAAGCGCTACAACCCCTTCACCCGCGCCGATTTCGCCGCCCGGGCCCCGGGCCTCGACTGGGACGCCTACCTGAAGGCCTCGGGCCTCGACGGCCAGTCGGTGTGGTTCGTCAACCAGCCGGAGGCGGTGGCCGCCGCCGCGGCGGCCGCGGCGGATGCGCCGCTGGCCGACTGGCGCGACTACCTGGCCCTGCGCGCCATCAAGAACTTCGCCCCCGTCGGGCCGAAGGCGTTCCGCGAGGAGGACTTCGACTACGGCGGCCGCGTCCTGTCGGGCACGCCCGAGATGCCGGTCGCGTGGAAGACGGCGGTGGTCCAGACCGACCGCGCGCTGGGCCAGGCGGTGGGCGAGATCTACCTGCAGCGCCACTTCCCGGCCGCCTCGCGCGCCCAGGTCACCGAGATGACGCGTAATCTGAAGCTGGCCATGGCCAACCGCATCAAGGCGCTGGACTGGATGTCGCCCCAGACCAAGGCCCGCGCGCTGGCCAAGCTCCAGAACCTGCGCGTCGAGATCGGCGGCCAGCAGCCGCTCCGCGACTATTCGAAGCTGGAGGTCGTGGCCGGCGACGGCTTCGGCAACCTTCTCCGCGCCCAGGCCTTCGACCGCGCCCGCGTGCTGGGCAAGCTGGGCCGTCCTGTCGACCGCAGCGAATGGTCGATGAACCCGCAGACCATCAACGCCCAGTCCAACTCGGTGCTGGTGAAGGTGATGTTCCCCGCCGGCTACCTGCAGCCGCCGAATTTCGACCCCAACGCAGACCCGGCCGTGAACTACGGCGCCATCGGCCGGGTGATCGGCCACGAGATCAGCCACCAGTTCGACGACCAGGGCGCGAAGTTCGACGAGAGGGGCGCCCTCGACAACTGGTGGACGCCGCAGGACCTTGCGAAGTTCCAGGCCGCGGGAACAGGCCTCGCCACCCAGTACGACGGCTACGAGCCGCTGCCCGGCGCGCGGATCAACGGGCGGCTGACGCTCGGCGAGAACATCGGCGACCTGGCCGGCCTGGCCATGGCCTACGACGCCTACCACGCCTCGCTGGGCGGCAAGCCGGCGCCGGTGCTGGGCGGGCTGACCGGCGACCAGCGGTTCTTCATGTCGTTCGCCCAGACCCACCGCTCGCTGCAGCGGGAGAACGCGCTCCGGCAGCAGCTGCTCACCGACCCGCACTCGCCCAACGAATGGCGCAGCGCCGAGGTGCGCAACGTCGACGCTTGGTACGCCGCCTTCGACGTGAAGCCCGGCCAGAAGATGTACCTGCCGCCCGAGGGCCGGATCCGGGTGTGGTGAGCCGGAGCGCCTAGAGCGCGCGCCAGCCGATGTCGCGGCGGCAGAAGCCGTCCGGGAAGTCGATGGCGTCCACGGCGGCATAGGCGCGGTCGCGGGCCTCGCGCAGGTCGGCGCCCGTCGCGCAGACGTTCAGCACACGGCCGCCGGCGGCGCGCAACACGCCCTGGTCGTCGCGCTTCGTGCCCGCGTGGAAGACGATCTGCCCTGCGCCGAAATCTGCGTCGGTCCCGCCGATCGCCCCGCCGGCCTTCGGCGCGCCCGGATAGCCGTCGGCCGCCACCACCACGCAGACCGCCGACTCGTCGCGCCAGACGGGCGGCGGCATCTGGGCCAGCCGTCCCTCGGCGCAGGCCATCAGGTACGGCACCAGATCGCTCTCCAGGCGCAGCATCAGCACCTGGCATTCCGGATCGCCGAAACGCGCGTTGAACTCCACCAGCTTCGGCCCATGCTTCGTCGCCATCAGCTCGACGAACAGCACGCCGCAGTACGGCGCGCCGTCGGCCGCGATCCCGGCGAAGGCGGGCTCCACCAGCCGCGTGCGCACCTGCTCGACCAGCTCGGGGGTGAAGACCGGCGCCGGCGAATAGGTGCCCATGCCGCCGGTGTTCGGGCCCTGCTCGCCGTCGAAGGCGCGCTTGTGGTCCTGGACCCAGCCGAAGACCATCGAGTCCTTGCCGTCGCACAGGGCGAACAGCGAGCCGATCTCGCCCTCCAGGAACTCCTCGATCACCACGCGCGCGCCCGCCGCGCCGAACCGGCCGCCGAACGCGTCGTCGATGGCCGCCTCCGCCTCGGCTCGCTCCGGCGCGATGACCACGCCCTTGCCGGCCGCCAGACCGTCGGCCTTGATCACGTAGGGCGGCTCGAACCGGTCCAGCGCCCTCTTGGCCTCGGCCGCGCTTTCGCACACGGCATAGGCGGAGGTCGGCAGGCCGTAGCGGTCGCAGAACGCCTTGGTGAAGGCCTTGGAGCTTTCCAGCTGTCCAGCCTGGGCGCTGGGCCCGAAACAGGCGATCCCGGCCGCGACCAGCGCGTCGCCCAGGCCCGCCGCCACCGACGATTCGGGACCGATCACCACGAGGTCGGCGGCGATCTCCTTCGCCAGGGCGAGCAGGCCCTCGACATCAGTCGCCGCGACGTCGCGCAGCTCGCACTGGGCAGCCATGCCCGGATTGCCCGGCGCGGCCACGAATCGCGTCACCAGCGGCGAGGCCGCGATCTTCCACGCCAGCGCGTGTTCGCGCCCGCCGGAGCCCACAAGCAGGATGTTCATGGACGGCGGCTTTCGCCCGCCCTCCCGCCGCGGTCAAGCCGCGACCACGCCCCTCGCCCACCGGCGCACGGTCTCGACGGCCGTGGGGCTGGTCGTGGTCCGCACCGTGCTGGCTGGCCAGGTGATCTCGAAGATCACGCCGTCGGGGTCCGGGAAGTAGATCGACTCCTGCTCGCCGTGCCGCTCCTCCCAGAACTGCACGCCCGCCTCGCCCAGGCGCGCGCGCCATCGGGCCATGTCGGCGCCGGACGCCGCGGCCAGCGCATAGTGCCGTGCGTCGACCGGCACGCCACGGTAGTCGGGCGTCGGCGCGCCCTTGAAGGCCACGGCGACCAGCTCCTGCCGTCCGCCCAGCCCGAAGATCATCATCAGCCAGGGATAGCCGTCCCAGTCGTCGCCGCTGAAGGTCTCGACCAGCGGCAGCTCCATCACCTCGGTGTAGAAGCGCAGCGTCGCCTCGGCGTCGCGGACGGGCATGACGACGTGATCGAGCGTCAACATCTTGCGTCTCCCGGGCTTTACCGTACCACGTTACGCGAAAAGCGGCGCCACGTCGCACCCCAGAACCGCGAACCTCCGTTATGATGCGCGGGTCGCAGGCCAAACGACGGGAGACGGGATGGCCGAACCAGACACCGACAGCCCCGAGCGCGCGCTGGAACGCCAGGCCGAGCGGGCGCGCGAGGTCGAGCACCGGGTGAAGAACACGCTGCAGCTGATCTCTTCGATCGTGCTGCTGCAGGGTCGGCGCGCGTCCGACGAGGCCGCCCGCAGCGCGCTGAAGGCGGTGCAGCAACGCGTGGCCGCGGTCAGCGTCGCCCACCGGCACGTCTCGTGGACCGACGAGGCCGAACAGGTGGAGGTCGCCGCCCTGGTCCGCGAGATCGTGGGCGACCTGGCCGGCTCGGCGGGACGCGAAGGCGTCGACATCGACCTGGACCTCGACGCCGTGCAGATACCCGGCCGCCAGGGCGCGCCCATGGCGCTGCTGGTCAGCGAGATGGTCGGCAACGCCTTGCGCCACGCCTACCCCGATGGCCGCGCCGGCCGCGTGCGCGTGGCCCTGCGCCGCACCGGCGCCGGCTTCGACCTCACGGTCAGCGACGACGGCGTCGGCATGCCGCCCGACGCGCCGCGGACCGGCTTTGGCCTCACGGTCGTCCAGCTCATGGCCCAGCAGCTTCGCGGGCGCCTCGAGACGGCCAATGCGCAACCTGGGCTGCGGCTCGTCGTTAGCGTGCCCATGGACACCGAAACGCTCCGGGGCTGAACCCCATGTCGCTCGCAGACGTGATCGGGACCGGAGCGGCGCTCTGTTCCATGACCAGCTTCGTGCCGCAGATCGCCAAGATCGTGCGCGAGCGCGACGCCGCCTCGGTGTCGCTCAAGATGTACGCGGTGACGGTGACCGGCTTCTCGCTGTGGATCGCCTACGGTCTGATGATCGGCAGCTGGCCGGTGGCGGCGTCGAACCTCGTCTGCCTCGCGCTGTCGGGCGCGATCCTGGCCTTGAAATGGCGCTACGCTGCAGGCCGCAGGCTAGCCACGGGCGAGCCAGGGCCGTAAGTGCTTCGCGGGCGTGTGGCCTCAAGGTAGCGGAATGACGGATCGGTTGGCGGCGGCGCAGGCGGCGCTGAATTCGGGGCGCGCGGGCGAGGCGATCGACCACCTGATCGCGGCCGTGACCGAGGACCCGGCCCGTCCTGTCCAGGTCTATCGGATCCTGGCCGGCCAGCTCTACGGGGCCGGGCGGTTCCAGGAGGGCGAGGCGTTCGCCGCCCAGGGTGCGGCGCGCTATCCGCGCGACTACGACCTGCTGAACACCCGCGGTGTGCTCCTGCGCAAGTTGAAGCGCCAGGCCGAAGCCGTCCCGGTGCTGGAACAGGCCGTGAAGCTGGAGCCCAAGAAGCTGCCGGCGCAGCAGAACCTGGGCAACATCCTTATCGACCTGGGCGCGTTCCCCCGCGCCGAGGCCATCTTCAGCAAGCTGGCGCGCCTCGAACCTCGCAACGCCGAATTCCAGCGCCAGCTGGGCCGCGCGATGACCCGCCAGGGCCGCATCGAGCCGGGGCTTCTGCGCTTCCGCCAAGCCGTGAACCTCAAGCGCGACCTCGTCGACGGCTGGCTCGACATCGTGGGCACCCTGAACGAGGAGCTACGGACGGCCGAGGCCGAGGAGACGCTGGACAAGGCGCTGGCCGCCAATCCCGGCGAGCGACGGCTGCTGGAGGCCAAGGCCGCCGTGCTGCGGCGTTCGGGCGACCTCGCGCGCGCCGAGGCCTATCTGCAGGGACTGCTGCCCTCCAACCCCGAGGCAGGTTGGCTGCACCACCAGCTGGGCTCCCTTTACGCCGACCGCGACCGCGAGCTCTCGATCCGCCACTTCGAACAGGCCGTGAAGGCAGAGCCCGAGCGCCTGGACTACGCGGTCTCGCTGATCGAGGGTTACGAACGCAACCGGGCCGGCGACGAAGGCGCCAACATCGAGAAGGCCTACCAACTCGCCAGGGCGCTGGTGGCGCGAAAGGCCGAGTTCACCGACGCCGCCAACAAGATCGTCTGGGAGACGCTGGGCCGCGTCTGCGACTTCGACGCCCAGGACCAGGTCGGCGACTTCCGCACCCTGGGCCGCGGCTGGGCCAGCAACAACCGCCACACCGCGCTGATGAAGCAGATGGCGCGCGTCACCAGCGACGACGACCGGATCGAACTGGTGGACCAGCACCTGACCTGGGGCCGCCAGGTCGAGGCCGCCGCCGCGCGCCGCAAGATCAAGCGTCCGCCTGCCAATCCGCCCGGCGGCAAGATCCGACTGGGCTTTATGTCTTCCGACCTGCGGACGCACCCGGTGGGCTATTTCGCCATCCCGCTGTTCGAGCACATCGACCACGATCGGTTCGAGGTGTTCGTCTACTCGTACTACAACGGCGGCGCGGCCGACTCGGCGCAGAAGCTGATCACCTCCAAGGTCTCGGCCTACCGGTGGTGGCCCGAGATCACTGCGCCCGAAGCCGCGCAGCGGATCGCCGACGACAGGCTGGACATGCTCATCGAACTGGGCGGCTCCACCCACATGAACAAGCTGGAGGTCATGGCCTACAAGCCGGCCCCCAAGCAGGCGAGCTGGCTGGGCTATCCGCACTCGGCGGGCCTGGAGACCATCGACTACTTTGTCTGCGATCCGTTCATCGCGCCGCCCGATCCGCGTCTGCTGATCGAGAAGCCGATGATGCTGAAGCATGCCTGGTATCCGCTGAGCCCGCTGGCGTTCCGCGAGCAGCCCGCCTGCGAGCCGGTCCCGCCCGTGGCGCGCAACGGCTACGTCACCTTCGGCACGGCGAACCAGCCGCACAAGTACACCCGCGAGGGCCTGAAGGCCTGGGGCCGGATCATGGCCGCGTGCCCCGGCTCGCATTTCCTGTTCATCCGCCCCGAGGGCAGTTCGCCGTCGTTCCAGGCCAACCTGCGCGCCGCGTTCGCGGCCGAGGGCATCGAAGGCGACCGGATCGAGTTCGAGGCGGTGCGCGGCGCCCACCTGCCGCACTACAACCGCATGGACATCAGCCTCGACACGTTCCCGCAGACGGGCGGCACGACCACCTGCGAGTCGATGTGGATGGGCGCGCCCTGCGTCAGCCTGCGGGGGCCGGCGCCCTACGAGCGGCTGAGCTGGTCGGTGCTGAGCAACGTGGGCCTCACCGAGCTGTGCGCCGATACCGTCGAGGGCTACATCGAGGCGGCCGTGAAGCTGGGCGCCGACCACGCCCGGATCGCCGAGCTGCGCGCGACCCTGCGCGATCGGATGCGGGCCAGCCCGCTGGGCCAGAGCACGGCCTGGGCCGCCGACTTCTACGACGCCGTCGAGCAGGCCGTCCGGGGCTAGCCCTCAGGCTTGGCCTTCGGCCGGCGGCTCGGGCGAGCCGCCGCGGACGTGGTCGATGAACCGCCAGATGTCGCGCGACAGCATCAGGCTTAGGTGCGCCTTCACCCGCTCCTCCGGCCACTCCCACCAGGCGATCTCGAGCAGGGCGTCGATGGCCTCCTGGCCGAAGCGGTACTTCACGATCCGCGCCGGATTGCCCGCCACCATGGCGTAGGGCGGGATGTCCTTGCTGACCACCGCCTGGGCCGCCACCACCGCGCCGTGGCCGACCTTCACACCCGACATCAGCGTGCAGTGGCTGCTCAGCCAGACGTCGCTGCCGATCTCCACGTCGCCACGGCCCACCGCATGGCCCAGGTTGAGGGGCGCGTCCCACTCGGCGAAGCCGGGGAAGGGGTACATCGTCACCCAGTCGGGCCGGTGGTAACCCCCCATGAAGATCTGCACGCGGTCGGCGATCGAGGTGTAGTCGCCGATCCGGCAGACGTAGCCGCGCGGCGATCCCCAGTAGCGCAGCAGCGGCGCGCCATAGGTGTGCGGACCCACGACGAGGCGTCCCGCCGCGATGTGGTCCTTCATGGAGTCCCGGGTCAGGACCGGTGCATTGCCCGACAAGCGCGTCCTCGCTCTTTCCGCAACCGCTTCAGGTGAGCGCGCCGGCCCGGTGCAGGCCGGCGTACCATTCGACATAGGCGTCCCAGAACGCCGCCTCGTCCCAGCTCGGCCCCCATTGCGGCTGATCATTGACCCGCACGCGCGGCTCGTCGAAACGCGCCTGTTCGCCCAGTTCGACAGGGCATTCGCGGCCCAGGCGCCGCGCCGCCTCGGCTGCGGTCTTCAGCGCCAGGTCGCCCTGCGGCGCGATCCAGCCCGACGGCCGGCACGGCGCCGGCGCCCCCTCGGCCCGCAGGGCGGCGGCCACGTACTCGGCATAGGCCTTGGCCAGTTGCGGCGCGGCCAGGTGGTCGCGGACGTAGAGCGGCGTGCGCACCGCCGGCGTCTCGCCCGCGAACCAGCTGCGGAACAGGTGCCAGCCGAACCGCTTCTCCTCCAGCACGCCGTACGGGCTGGGGATCACGAAGCGGCCGAACGCCAGCCCCGCCGATCGCGCCCAATAGTCGAAGGCGGCCGTGGTCAGGGTCTTGGAAAGGCCGTAGGGGGTCACCGCCCCCGGTTCCTCGCCGCCGCCCTCGCCCGCCTCGAACACGCTGCCCGTCAGCACCATCAGCCGCCCGCCGGCCCGGCGCACGGCCGCCAGGGTCTCGGCCGCGCCCGCCGTGTTGCGCGCCAGAGCGTCGACGGGGTCGAAGTCGGGGCTGCGGTAGCCGGTGATGTGGGCGGCGTGGTGCGCCAGCACGTCGGCCTTGGCCGCCCGGATGTCGTCCAGCAACGCCTGCGAGCCGAACGTCCGGCCATAGGTGACCACCGCCACCTTCTCCAGCCGCGCCACGCGGTCCAGGCGCACGGCCTCGTAGTCCTCGCGTTGGCGCAGCAGCGGGGCGACCACCTCGAAGCCGGCCTGCGCCAGCGCCTCGGCGATCCAGACGCCGGTGAACGAGCTGCCGCCCGTGAGCAGGACCTTCGTCGCCATGCCCTAGCCGTGGTCCGGATAGCCCGCGTCGCGGGGCGAGATCAGCGTCGGGGCCGCCGGCCAGGCGACGCCGAACGCCGGGTCGTTCCAGCGCACGCCGGCCTCGTGGCCGGGCCGGAACGCGGGCGCGATCTGGTAGACGACGTCGGTGTCGGGTTCGAGCGTCAGGAAGCCGTGGGCGATCCCCTCGCCGATGTAGAGCGCGCTCAGGTTTTCGGCAGACAGCTCCGCGGCCGTCCAGCGGCGGTAGGTCGGGCTGTCGGGCCGCAGGTCGATCGCCACGTCCAGGATCCGGCCGCGCGTCACCCGCACGAGCTTGGTCTCGCCGTAGGGCGCCGGCTGGTAGTGCATGCCGCGCAGCGTATGCAGGGTCGGGTTGCGCGAGACGCTGGTCTGTGCGGGCTCGAACGGGATACCGGCCGCGGCGAACTCCTCCGGACAATGCAGGCGGGCGAATAGACCACGGTCGTCGCGGTGCGGCTCGGCGTCCACGCGGACCACGCCCGCGATCTCCGTGGGCGTGAAGCGCATCAGTCCAGCACCCGGGTCACCGGCGAAGCCACCACGAAGCGGCCGTCCCAGTCGGCGATGAAGGCGAGCTGGCGGGTGATCTCGTCCTTCAGGTTCCAGGGCAGGATCAGGACGTAGTCGGGCCGCGAGGCCTTCACGGCGTCGGGCGCGCGGATCGGCACATGGCTGCCCGGCAGGTAGCGATCCTGCTTGGCCGGGTTGGCGTCGTAGGCCTCCAGGATCTGGTCGGCGCCCACGCCGCAGTAGTTCAGGAAGGTGTTGCCCTTGGCCGCCGCGCCATAGGCGGCGATCACCTTGCCGTCGTCCTTCACCGCCGCCAGGAACGCCAGGAAGCTGTCGCGCACCGCCTCCACGCGGGCAGTGAAGCCGTCGTAGGTCTCCGCCCGGTTCAGGCCCGCCGCCGCCTCGGCGGCGCGGACAGCGCGCAGGCCGTCGGTCTCCTCGTAACCCGCCGCCTGGTGGCAGCAGAACAGCCGCAGCGACCCGCCGTGGGTCGGCAGCTGCTCGACGTCGAACACCCGCAGCCCATGAGCGCCCAGCACCTGCTCCACCGCCAGCAGCGACAGGTAGGAGTAGTGCTCGTGGTAGATCGTGTCGAACTGCACCAGCTCGATCAGGTTCAGGAGGTGCGGAAACTCGAATGTCAGCACGCCTTGCGGCTTCAGCACGTGCTGGAAGCCCGCCACGAAGGCGTTCAGGTCGGGCACGTGGGCCAGGACGTTGTTGGCGGCCATCAGGTCGGCCTTGTCGCCGCGCGCCGCCAGGTTCTGGCCGGTCTCCGCGTTGAAGAACACCACGTCGGTGCGCACCCCGATGGCGCGGGCCGCCTCGGCGGTGTTGGCCGTGGGCTCGATCCCCAGCACGGGCACGTCCTTGGCCAGGAAGTGCTTCAGGAGATAGCCGTCGTTGCTGGCCACCTCGACCACCAGGCTCTCCGGCCCCAGGCCGAACCGTTCGATCATCGCCTCGGCGTAGCGGCGCGCGTGCTCCACCCAGCCCGGCGAGAACGAGGAGAAGTAGGCGTAGCCTTCGTCGAAGATCGCCTCGGCCGGCACGTCGTGGTCCGCCTGCACCAGGAAGCAGCTGTCGCAGACCATGGTGTTCAGCGGGAACACCGGCTCGTTCCCAGCCGCCAGCTGCTCGGGCGTCAGGTAGCTGTTGGCCAAGGGCTGTAGGCCCAGGTCCAGGAAGGTGCGGGTCAGCGGCGAGCGGCAGAAGCGGCAGAGACTCATGGCCGGCCTTCGTAGCCCTCGATCTGTTCCAGGCACAAGGAAAGCGCGCCCTCGCCGGCCGCCTGTCGGCGATACCAGTCCATGGTCAGGGCCACGGCCTGCGGCGCATCCAGCCGGCTCTCGAAGCCCAGCACCTCGCGCGCCAGGGTGGCGTCGATGGCGAGCGTCTTGGCCTCCAGCGACTTCGGGTCGGGCTCGTGCCGCCACGGCTGGCCGCCCAGCGCCTCGACGCCAAGCGTCGCCAATTCGCCCACGCTGACCTCGGGTCCGCCCGGCTTCGGACCGAAGTTCACCGCCCGCGGTGCGGCCGGATCGGTCGCCAGGGCCTCGGCGAGACGGAAGTAGCCGGCCAGACAGTCCAGCACGTGCTGCCACGGCCGCGTCGCCTCGGGATGGCGCAGCACCACCTGCTCGCCGCCACGCGCGGCGCGCACGATGTCGGCCACCAGCCGGTCGCGCGAGAAGTCGCCGCCGCCGATGACGTTGCCGCCCCGCGCCGTGCCCACGGCCACGCCCGGGAAGAAGCTCTTGGCGAAGCTCTGCACCACGATCTCGGCCGCCGCCTTCGACGCCGAATAGGGGTCCTTGCCGCCCAGGTTGTCGCCCTCGACGAAAGCGCGCCCGGCGTCGTTGTTGGCGTAGACCTTGTCCGAGGTGATCGCGAGCACCGCCTTCAGACCCGCCTGCCCGCGCAGCGCCTGCAGCAGGTGCGCCGTGCCCATGACGTTGGTCTCGAAGGTGCCGATCGGGTCCTCGACCGAGGTGCGCACGATCGGCTGGGCGGCCATGTGCAATACGATGTCGAAAGCATGCGCGCCGACCGCCGCGCCGACCGCGTCGGGATTGCGCAGGTCGACGAACCGCGAGGCGATCCGGTTGTCGATTCCCGCCAGGGTGAACAGCGCCGGCGTCTGGTCGGGCGGCAGCGACAGACCGGTCACCTCCGCGCCCATCCGGATCAGCCAGATCGCCGCCCACGAGCCCTTGAAGCCGGTGTGGCCGGTCAGCAGGACCCGCTTGCCGGCCCAGAACCCCGGGTTCACCGCCGCCACGGCGCCTCGCCGGACGCCCACAGCGCCTCGAGCTGGTTCTTGTCGCGCAGGGTGTCCATCGCCGCCCAGAAGCCGTCGTGCCGATACGCCATCAGCTGGCCGTCAGCGGCCAGGCCCTCCAGCGGCTGCTGTTCCCAGACCGTGGCGTCGCCGTCGATCCGGGCGATGGCGCGGGGGTTCACGACGAAGAAGCCGCCGTTGATCAGGCCGTTGTCGCCCGGCGGCTTCTCGACGAAGCGCTGCACCTGGCCGTCATCGATCTCCAGCGCGCCATAGCGGCCGGGCGGGGCGACGGCCGTGATGGTGGCGTCCTTGCCGTGGCCCTTGTGGAAGGCCGCCAGCGCCGTCAGGTCCACGTCCGAGACCCCGTCGCCATAGGTCAGGAAGAACGGCTCGTCGGGGTTGAGGTAGGGCTCGACGCGCTTCAGCCGGCCGCCCGTCATGGTCGCCTCGCCGGTATCGACCAGCGTGACCTTCCAGGGCTCGTGTTTGGTGGCGTGGTACTCGATCGCACCCTTGGCCAGGTCGACCGTCAGGTCGGCGTTGTGCAGCACGTAGTTGGCGAAGTACTCCTTCACCACATAGCCCTTGTAGCCCAGGCAGACGATGAAGTCGTTGAAGCCGTGGTGCGAATAGAGCTTCATGATGTGCCAGAGGATGGGCCGGCCGCCGATCTCGATCATCGGCTTGGGCTTCAGGTGGCTCTCTTCCGAGATGCGCGTGCCGAGGCCGCCCGCCAGGATTACCGTTTTCATGTCTCGCCTTCTGCGCTCGCCGCGCGCGCGTCGTGGCTCGTCTTAGCGGGTAAGCCCGTGATTCCGAAGCCGCTTGCACAAGCCGCCCCGGCGCGGGATGTGAGGCCATGGCGACCCCGCCCCTCGTCAGCTTCGTGATCGCCGGCGTCCAGAAGGGCGGCACCACGGCGCTGTTCGACTACCTGGGCGACTACCCCGACCTCTGCCTGCCGCAGTTCAAGGAGCTCCACTTCTTCGACGACGACCGGCGCGACTGGTCGCGTCCCGACTACGCCGACTACCACGCCCGCTTCCTCGCCCCGGCCGGCCGGCCCTGTGGCGAGGCGACGCCCATCTACGTCTACTGGCCCGACAGCCTGGAGCGGATGGCGGCCTACAATCCGGCCATGAAGGTGATCGTCGTACTGCGCGACCCCGTGCAGCGCGCCTGGTCGCATTGGCGCATGGAATACGCCCGCGGCGTCGAGACCCATCCCTTCGCCTGGTGCATCCGCGAGGGCCGCCAGCGCCTGTTCGACGCCGAACCCTGGGGCCATCACCGCGAGTTCTCCTACGTCGAGCGCGGCTTCTACGGCGAGCAGATGGAGCGGCTCTACGGCCTCTTCCCACGCGAACAGGTGCTCGTGCTGACCTCGGATGCGCTGCGCGGAAGTCCCGCCGCGGCGCTGGGTCAGGTGCGCGCGTTCCTCGGGCTGCCGGCCGCCGCGCGGCCGGCCGCCCGCGAGGTCCACGTGGGCCGCGAGATGGACTACCCTTCCGAGTTGACGCCCGCCGACGTCGAGCACCTGCGCCGCGTCTACGCCGCCGACGCCGAGCGGCTGGCGGCCCTGACCGGCGTCCGGTTCGGCTGAGGCCATAGTTTCGACCGTTCCCCTCGCCAGCGTGGGCCCATGAAGCTTCCCCTGCTCCTCGCCGCCGCTGCCGGGCTCGCGGCCTTCGCGCCAGCCCCCGCCGCCGCGCCCGGCCAGCCCGTGCTGTCGTTCCCGCTCGCCTGTCAGCCCGGCGCGAGCTGCGAGGTGCAGCACTACGTCGATCTCGATCCGGGGCCGGGGACCCGCGACTACCGCTGCGGCCTGCAGACCTACGAGAAGCACACGGGCACCGACATCCGGCTCCTCGACATGGCCGCCCAACGCCGGGGCGTCGCCGTGCTGGCCGCCGCCCCAGGCAAGGTCACGCGCCTGCGCGACGGCGTGAGCGACATCTCGATCCGGGCGCCGGGCGCGCCTTCGGTGGCGAACCAGGAGTGCGGCAACGGCGTCGTCGTCGACCACGGGAACGGTTGGGAGACCCAGTATTGCCACATGGCCCGCGGCAGCATCGCGGTGAAGGTCGGAGACGCCGTCGCTGTCGGCGCGCCACTGGGCAAGGTGGGCCTGTCGGGCAACACCGAGTTCCCGCACCTGCACCTGACAGTCCGCCACAACGGCCAGATCGTCGATCCCTTCGCCCCTGATCCCGCCAGGCCGCAGTCCTGCGGCGGGCAGACCAGCCTGTGGTCGGCCCAGGCCCTGGCCAAGATGCCCTATCGCGCCGGCGCGGTGCTGAACGCCGGCTTCACCGGCGCCCAGATCACCATGGACCAGGTGGAGGACGGCGGCGTCACCCCCGCGACGGCCGCCTCGCCGTACCTGGTCGCCTATGCCCGCGGCATCGCCCTCCTGCCCGGCGACGAGATCGAGCTCGACCTCAAGGGCCCCGACGGGAAGAGCCTCGCACAGAGCCGCCGGCCACCGCTGGAGCGCTGGCGGGCGCAGGACCTCATGTACGTCGGCAAGCGTCGCCCGGCGATGGGCTGGCCCAAGGGGCAGTACGTGGCCGACTACCGCGTCTGGCGCGCCGGCAAGGTCGCGATCAGCCGCCGGATCACCCTGAACCTCTAGGCCGAGGTGGCGGTCCGCGGGCCGCCCCCTTATGGCTAGGCCATGGAATCGATCTTCCTGGAGGGCGTGGCGCACCAGAAGGCCGGGCGGCTGGACGAGGCCGAGGCCTGCTATCGCCGGTCCCTCGACTGGAAGCCGCACCTGGCGCTCAGCAATCTCGGCGCGATCCTGCGTACGACTGGCCGGCTCGACGAGGCCGAGGCGGCGTTGCGCCAGGCCATTGCCCTCGATCCGCACGCGCCAGGTCCGCACTACAGCCTGGGCATGGTCTTGCTCCAGCTCGGGCGGTGGGCCGAGGGCTGGGCCGAGTACGAGGCGCGCCACGCCATCCTGACACGCCCCACGGCGCCCTTCCCCGAGTGGCGCGGCGAGCCGCTGGCGGGCAAGCGGATCCTGGTCCTCGCCGAACAGGGGCTGGGCGACCAGATCCTCTGGTCGCGGTTCATGCCGCTGCTGGCGCAGCAGGCGGCGGAGGTTCGACTGGCGGTGGCGCGCCCGCTGGTCCCGCTGCTGGCCCAGCTGCCGGTCGACGTCTTCAACGCCCAGGCCTTCGACGATCAGCCCGTGGACGTCTGGGCCTCGATGGGCTCGATCCCCCGCTGGCTGGGCGCAGGCCCCGACGATGCGCCCGCGCCCACCTTGCGTGCCCCCGCGCCGGCCGGAGCGCCCGCGGGCGTCGGCCTCATGCTTCAGGGCGGGAACAGGAACCCGAACCCCGCGCGCGTGCCGACCGGCGGCGCGGCCCGGGCGATCCGCGGCCTGGCGGACTTCACGCCGCTCGACCCCGAGGCCAGCGGCGCGCGCGACTTCGCCGAGACGGCTGCGCGGATCGCGAGCCTGGAGCGGGTGGTCAGCGTCGACACCTCGGTGGCGCATCTGGCCGGCGCGCTGGGCAAGCCGTGCCTGATCCTGATGTCGCGGCCGGCCGTCGACTGGTACGCCAACTGGAAGGATGACCGGACGCCCTGGTACCCCTCGGCCCGGCTGATCCGCCAGCGATCGCCGGGCGACTGGGCGGGCGTGATCGGCGAGCTCGCCGCCGCCCTCGAGCGGCCGCTCTAGTCCGCCGAGATGTGGTCGGGCGGCAGGCCCGCCAGGCGTCGCGCCTGCATCGTGCGGTACAGGTCTTCCAGGTGACGGGTGAGCTTGGGCGTCTCGAACAGCGGGGCGCTTCCCCGCCCGTCCTCGAGGCGGCGGCGAAGCGCCGCCAGCCGCGCCGGGTCGCGGTACAGCGCCACGGCCAGCGCCTCGTAAGCCTCCCAGGACGTCGCGATCAGCTCCGGCGCGCCCACGGCGGTGAGCAGGCTTGCGGCGACGCGCGCGGCGAAGGTCTCGCCCATCCGCGCCACCAGCGGCGTTCCCATCCACAGCGCGTCGCTGGCGGTGGTGTGGGCGCCATAGGGCGAGGTGTCGAGGAACAGGTCCATGTGGCGCAGCCGTTCCAGGTGCTGCGTGTGCGGCAGGGGATCGGCGAACACCAGCCGCTCGGCGGCCACGCCCGCCGCGACGGCCGAGGCCCGCAGGTTGTCGGCGGCCGCCGGCGTCTCCCCGTAGAGCCACAGCACGGCGCCCTCGCAGCCCCGCAGGATGCGCATCCAGGCCGCGAAGGCGTCGGGCGTGATCTTGTAGGCGTTGTTGAAGCAGCCGAAGACGAAGCCCTGCTTCGGCAGACCGTGGTCGCCGCGCGCCGTGGCGGCCGGGGGCAAGGCGCGCCGCCGGTCGTTCGGCTGGTAGCTGTCTGGCAGGTAGGCGATCTTCTCGGAATAGGCTCCGCGCCGGTCCGCGGGGATCAGGACCAGGTCGGCGACCAGGTAGTCGATGAACGGCGCCCCCAGCGTGCCCGGGTAGCCGACATAGCTGACCTGCACGGGGGCGACGCGCTCCAAGAAGATCCCGCTTCGCGCGCCCAGGGTATAGCCCTTGAGGTCGACGGCGATGTCGAGGTCCAGGCCCCGCGCCAGCGACACGACGGCCGGGTCATCCATGCGGGACACATCGAAGAACCGCTCGAAGGCGCCCGCGAGCCGGCGGCGGACCGGATCGTCCGACCGCGGGCCGTAGGAGAAGGCCGTCACCTCGAACGCGGCGCGATCATGGGTCTCGAACAGGTCGGCCATCAGATGCGCGGTGGCGTGGCTGTGCAGGTCGGCCGAGAAGTAGCCGACCCGGATCCTCGGGCCTGGCGGCGGAGCGGCCAGCGGCGGCGCCGGGCGGACCAGGGCGCTGCGGACATAGGCCTCCGCGCAGCGGCGCTCCTCCATCGGATCGCCCGAGACCGAGAGCAGGACGAACGGCGTGCTGGGCAGCCGGCCGGCGTCGAGCTCCGCGGCGATCTCGGCGCGGCTCTCGCCATAGCCGGTCCAGTCGCAGAGCCGCATCCGCGAATGCAGCCGCTGGCCCATGAGCCCCGGATGGCGGGGCGCGAGCGCATAGGCCTCGTCATAGGCGGCGGCGGCCTCGGGCCAGCGCCGCAGGGCGGCGCGGGCGTTGGCGAGACCTGTCCAGGCGCCGGCGCGATCCGGGGCGAGCGCGACAGCGGCCTCGTAGCTGGCCAGCGCCTCTTCGGCCCGGCCCGCGGCGACCAGGCTGTTGCCGAGGTTCACGTGCGCCGTGGGCTCCGCGGGATCGAGACGGATGGCCTCGCCGAACGCCGCCATGGCCTCGCCCCCGCGCCCCAGGCCGGCCAGGGCGACACCCCGCGCGTTGGAGGCGGCGGCCAGCGTGGGCTGGAGGGCGGCGGCTCGATCGGCCGCCTCCAGCGCCTCGCGCCACCGACCCAGGTCGTTGAGAATGTTGGCGTCGTTGACGTGCGCGCCCACGTGCCGGGGCGTCAGCGCGAGCGCCTGGACATAGCGTTCGTGAGCCTCTTGCGGCCGGCCGAGCCGTCGCAGCACCACGCCGTGGAGGACCAGCGTATCGGGCGCGTCGGCCTTCTGCGCGATCGCCTCGACCAGCCAGCGGTCCGCCGCAGCGTTGTCGCCGAGCCGCGCCGCCAGGGAGCCCCGCAGCGTGAGGGTCGATGCCCGGCAGACGTCGCAAGGCGTCGCCGCCGCGAGCGTCGTGGCGGCCTCTGCGAGGCCGCCGGCGCGGTCGAGGGCGCGGGCGGCGTCCAGCGCGGCGCAGCAGGGCCTTCGGCTATCGCTCAAAGACCGGGCCTGTTCGCCTCACGCCGGCAGCCCGGGCGAGACCGGTCGGCGAGGCGCCCTGTTGAACGAGACGTGATCTGCCCACCTCTTCTCTCCAGTATAGCTTTACGCTAGTCTGAACAGGTCAGCCTAGCTCTCCATGGCTGTGTCGCTTTGGTCGGGAAGCACGTCGTCAGGTGTTGTTTCCCGACCGTCTGCGCGACGCACGGATCGAGCAGCGTCAAGGCGCTTCGCGGATATCCACCACACTGAAGCGGGCCAGCCAGATGAGGCCGCGCTCGATATAGGCGCGGCGCGCCGGCTCGAATTGCGCCCGGACGTTCGCGACGGTCACGGGGCCGTTGGCGGCGAGGTGGCCGAGGATCGTCTGTAGCTCCGGCGGCCGGGGGCGGTTGAAGCCGCTGTACGCCGCCAGCGGGCCGTCCAGGATGGGCTGGGCCACCGCCCATGACATGCCTTCGGGCAGGCTGACGATGTCCTGCTGGCTGAGGTTGCGTGTGGGATAGCCGGCGAACAGGCTGTACGGGTCCGGCGCGAACGGGTTGAGCTGCGGCGAGGTCACGGCCGGCGTCGTCAGGCGACGCGCGTTCTGCTCGGCCCACAGGGCCTCGTACTGCGGAATGATCACCGACCAGTCGAAGACACGGCGCGCCTGCGCCCGCGCCTCAGCCCCCATGCGCATCCGCAGGTCCTTGTTGGACGCCAGCTCTACGATCGCGCGCTCGGCGGCGGTCAGGTCGACCGCCGTGTACTGGCCCGTCGCGCCGATGTAGTCCTCGTAGTTCAGCCAGTCGTTCTCGTACCAGTGGGCGATGTCGCCGCCGAGGCCGGGGCGCGGCCCCAGCGTAGGCACGCGGAAGCCGTCCAGGCCGTCGCGCACCGTGTCGCGATAGCCGTCCCAGTCGCTCACCACGGACGGCAGGCCAGCGGCCATGGCCTCGACCGGGGTGAGGCCGAACGACTCCTGGATGTTGTCGGAGAAGCTGATGAACAGGTCGGCCACCGACCAGATCGAGAAGCGCACGTCGGGCGGGCGGCCGTCCACCTCGCGGTAGACGACCGAGGGGCAGAGCTGCTGTGCGTCCCGGTGGTAGGCTTGGAGCTCCGGCTCGCTCTCGGCCCAGCCCGAGTTGACCCAGTAGATCGGCTTGTCCAGGCGCTGGGCGGCTCGTTCCAGCGCCATGGCCATCAGCGCCGGGTTCATCTTGGCCTTCACGCTGAAGCGGCCGACGTACAGGACGACGATCGCGTCGTCCGGGATGTCCAGCTTCTCGCGCCAGGCCCGGCGATGCTCGGGGGTGGTGCTGAAGTCGGCGCAGTTCACCCCCAGCGGGATGGTGACGCGCTGGGCCTCAGGCCGCTTCCGCGCGCCGTACTCGCCGCGCATGTACTCCCGCATCATCTCGATCTGGGTGTCCACAGCTTGGCGCACGGCGCTGGAGGTGCAGATCAGGGCGTCGTGGTCCTCAAGGGGGGCGATCAGGAAGTTCGGCAGGAATCCCATGACGGTCGCCGAAGCGGTGGTGTGGGTGATGCCGGTGATGGCATAGCGGCGTGAGCCGTGAGGGACGCGCCGCCAGGCCTCCGGCGGGAGGGCCGGGGACGGCACGTGCATGACGCCCGGATTCTCCAGCTGGACGCGGCCGCCCGGGCCGATCCAGCGGACCTGGCGGCGCGGCGGCTCGATGCGGTCGACGAGCGCCGAGATCTTGGCCTGGTTCAGGCCGGTCATATTCCAAAGATGGAGCGTCGGGCTGGCCCCGTGACGGATGAGGCCGCGCAGAAAGCTCTCGCCGGCGGAATGGCGACCGAGGAGGCGGCCCGTCGTCGTGTCGAAACCATCGGGGTGGAGGCAAATCGCGGCGTCCATCCCGCGCTCTTAGCGGCTGCCGGCACAAAGAAAAAGGGCCGCCCCGGAGGGCGGCCCAGTTCCGATCCGTAGATCGACTCTTTAGACGATGTTCGAGCCGCTGATGTCGGCGAGCGTGCGCCCGACCAGCACCACGGCTTCGTCCATGCTGCCGCTGGCATCCGTGTCCGAGAACACGACAGTGTCAGCGCCAACCTGAACCACGACATACAGGCGTCCGCCGGAGGCCAGCGAATTGGCCGTCGTCAGAGCGTCATCGAAGGTCGCGGCGGTCGTCTCGAAGTAGTTGCCGCCCGGCGCGTCGTTGCCCGCCACAGCGGCCGCGTTGGTGAAGTTGATCTTATCGCCCACTTCCCAATCGAGGACCCGATCCAAGGTCGACACGACGAGCGTCGAGTCGCCCGTGGCGAAGTTGAACGTATCGTTGCCGTTGCCACCACGAATGATGTCCACGCCGGCCCCGGCCGCGAGGGTGTCGTTGCCGTCACCACCCGAGACGGTGTCATTGCCGGTGCCGCTGGAAACGGTATCGTTCCCGCCACCCGCATCGACCACGTTCTTGCCATCGCCCGCGCTGATGGTGTCGTTACCTTCACCGCCGGTGATGTTGTCGTTCTCGTTGCCAGCGGTGACTTGGTCGGCGCCCGCGCCCGCGACGATGGTGTCGTTGCCGCCACCGCCAGAGATCGTGTCGTTACCGTCGCCACCCGTGAGGTTGTCACCAGCGGCAGCAGTGGTCGTGTCGTTGGCGAAACCGGTAATCTGGTCGTTGCCAGCGCCGCCGTCGACGGTGTCGGCACCACCGGCGTTGGTGATGGTGTCATCGTCGTCGCCACCGACCACTTGGTCGTTGCCACTGCCCGATTCGATCGTGTCGTTGCCAGCACCACCGTTGATGGTGTCGTTGCCGCCACCAGCCGAGAGCGAGTCCTTGCCATCTTCACCGAAGATGCTGTCGGCGCCCGCCGAGCCCGACGCGTTGACGGTGTCGTCGCCGACGTTGCCGTTCACGGTGTTGCCGTCATCGCTGCGCACGGAGATGAGATCGTCGCCCTGGCCACCCAGGATCGTGAACTTGCCGGCTTCCGCCATTTCGCCGATCGAGTCGTTGCCGGCGTTGCCCTGAATCGAGCCGCCGCCCGCGACGTTCGAAGCGGTGACGGAGTCGTTGCCCTCGCCGCCCACGATCGCGATCGTGCCACCGACGACACCGGCCAGCATGGTCAGGTTATCGTCACCAGTGCCGCCGTCCATGGAGATGTTGCCATCGATGCCGGTGATGGTGTCGTTGCCGCTTTCACCAAAGATGTTGTCATTGCCACCGGCGAGGCCGGGCGTGCCGGTCGTCACGCTCATGATGACGTCGTCGCCCGAGTTCCCGTTCAGGAAGTCGGAACCCGTGCTGCCAACGAGCGTGTCGTTGCCCTGACCGCCCAGGACCGTCGACGAGCCCGACGTCGTGATGCTGTCGTCGCCCAGGTTGCCCTGGCCGAAGTTGCTGCCGCTACCCAGGTCAATCTTGTCGTTGCCCTGGCCGCCGTAGACGGTGTCATTGCCGGTTCCGCCCACCAGGCTGTCGAGGCCTTGGTTGCCTTGGATCAGGTCGTTGCCGCCCGAGCCATCCAGCGTGTCGTCGCCGTCGTTGCCGTACAGCGCGTCGCCCAGCGAGGTGCCGGTGATCGGCGCGTCAGCCGTCGCCACGCCGACGTGCAGCAGCGAACCGTCCGGGAAGATCGGCTGTTCGCCCGCCATGCCCGTGGCCGGGAACGTGACGCTCTTGCCGGTCAGACCCGAGATGATCGTGATCGTCGCTTGCGGGCTTGCCAGCGTCGCCGGGTTGAAGCGGACCGTCGTCAGGTTCGCGCGCTCGCCGGTCGTCTGGAAGACGAGGGTGTCGGTCGAAGCGTACGTCGCGGCCTGCGCGTCCGTGATAGTTTCAAAGAAAAAAGTCGCCATAGATCTCTCCAGTCTGTGTCACACGGACCCCTGGAACGCTTGACCCCCATCCCCGATGGAGCAGTCCCAGCGGTCCATTACCCCAAGCGCCATAGCATGGCTGCGGCGCAGGTTAGACGAGCCCAAGGGGAGACGTATCGGAACCCTGCCAATTACGCAACATCAAAAAGCCCCCCGAAACTCAGGGCTCAGCGGTGTTGCACGGGCGCCGCTACTCCTCGCGGAAGGCGTCTTCCAAGGTTGAAGTAATTGGTGAAATCAGGAAGCCCATGACCGACCGGTCGCCCGTCACGATGAGGGCCGAGGCGGGCATGCCGGGGGTCATCTTGACCCCCTTCTTGAGCTTCTTCAGTTCGCCCGGCGCAATGCGCAGATCGACCCGGTAGTACGAGGTGCCTTTCTGCTGATCGGTCACCCGGTCCTTGGAAATCACGGACACCGTGGCGTTCAGCGCGTCGTTGAAGCGCTGGTTGAGGCCCGTGAGCTTGATCTTCGCCGGCATGCCCTCGTGGACCTCGTCGACGTCCTCGGGCTTGATCATCGCCGTGACCGTAAGCGGGATGCCCGACGGCACCACATCCATCAGCGCCTCGCCGCCGCCGACCACGCCGCCGACGGTGAACTGCGTCAGGTTGAAGATGTAGCCGTCGACCGGGGAGCGGACGACCGTCGCCGCCAGCGACTGTCGGGCCATCGTGAGTCGCGGGATCACGTCGGCGAGCTTCGCCTGGCTGTCGCGCAGACCCTCGGCCGCCTGGCTCTCGCGCTCGTCGCGCAGCGAGGCCAGCTGCAGCCTCGTCTCGCCCATCTGCTGCTTCAGGCGGGCGATGTCGGAGGTGAGCTGGCCCTTGCGCCCGGCCAGTTCGGCCAGGCTGCGCTCATAGCGCAGGATCAGCGTCTTGGGCGCGAAGCCCTGCTCGTTCAGCTTCCGGTAGCCGGCGAGCTCTTCCTCGGTCAGGCGCTGCTGCTCGTTGTTCGAATCGAGCTGGGCCTGCATGCCCTGGACCTGGGTCTGCTGCTGCTCGACCCGCTGGCCGAGCACCGCCGACTGGCTCTGGAACAGCTGTTGGCGCGTGGCGAACAGGAACTGCTGGTCACGGACCAGGGCCGCCACCGCCGGATCCGACATCCGGGCGTTCAGCTCGGCCGGCAGCTCCAGCGAGCTCTTCCCCAAGGCCTCGGCGCTGAACCGCGCCGTCTGGGTGAGCAGGATGTCGTACTGGTTCTGGAACACCGCGACCTGGGCGCGGGCGTCGACGTCGTTGAACAGGATCAGGGGCTGGTTGGCGCGGACGTGCTGACCCTCGGTGACGAGGATCTGCTTCACGACGCCGACTTCCTTGTAGCGTAGCGTCTTGCGCTGAGCGTCGGCGCGCACCTGCGCCTGGGCCGTGATGCCGGAGGCGAGCTGGGTGGTCGACGCCCACAGGCCCAGGCCGATCACGAAGACGCCGATCACCGCCACGCCCACCACCATGGGCCGCCGCAGACGGTTCTGCAGCTCGATCGGCATCACCTCTTTTTCGTCGTTGCCGAACGTCGGCGGGACGTACGCGCGCGGCGGCTTGGCCTTGCCGACGGTGGTGATATCGAACTTCATCGACCGCCCTCCACGGCGCGGACTTCAGGCGCCTGCGCCGGCTTCACGAGGCGCGCCATCACCTGGTCGCGCGGACCGAACAGTTCGACCCGGCCGTCGCGCAGCACCAGCATCTTGTCGGCCGAGCGGAACACCCCCGGCTTGTGCGAGATGATCACCACCGTCGCGCCGTTGGCCTTCATGGCGTCGATGGCGCCCATCAGCGCCTCCTCGCCCTCGGCGTCGAGGTTGGCGTTCGGCTCGTCCATCACCACGAACGCCGGGTTGCCCAGCACGGTGCGCGCCAGGCCCACCCGCTGGCGCTGGCCGGCGGAGAGGACCATGCCGCCCTCGCCCACGTCGGTGTCGTAGCCCTTGGGCATGCGCAGGATCAGTTCGTGCACGCCGGCGAGCTGGGCCGCGGCGACCACCTGCTCGTCCGTCACTTCCTCGCGGAAGCGGGCGATGTTGTTGCGCACGGTGCCCGCGAACAGCTCGGTGTCCTGCGGCAGGTAGCCCACGTGCTTGCCGAAGTCGGCGCGGTCCCAGGTGAAGACGTCGGCGCCGTCCAGGCGCACCACGCCGTTCAGCGGCTTCCAGATGCCCATCAGCAGGCGGGCGAGGGTCGACTTGCCGGCGCCCGACGGACCGATCACGCCCAGGACCTCGTTGGGCTCCAGGGCGAAGTTCACGTTGCTCAGCACCAGGCGCGCGCCGCCAGGCGGAGCGAAATTGACGCCCTCCACGGACAGCTTGCCCAGCGGCCGCGGCAGGGAGGTCGCCGGCAGGCTCGGCTCGGTGTTGGCCAGCAGCGTGTTCAGCCGCTGGTAGGCCCGGTACATGTTGTTCAGCGGATCCCAGGCGCCCACGATCTTCTCGATCGGCTGCAGCGCGCGGCTGGCCAGGATCATGTTGGCGAACAGCATGCCCGAGTGGATCTTGCCCTTCAGGATCAGGTAGGCGCCGATGGCGATGATCCCCACCTGGATGCCCATCCGGACAGCCTTGATGATGTCGTTGTACATGTTCGACGCTTCGGCCGCGGCCGCGCCGCGCTCGATCGTCACGGCGCGGTGCCGCGCCCAGGCCTGGCCCACCGTGGGCAGCATGCCCATGGCCCGAACCACCTCTCCGTTGCGCAGGGCCGCGTCGGTGAAGCTGTAGCTCTTCAGCGCCGCGTCGTTGCCGTCCTTCAGCGCGCCTTGCGTCGCCCGCGCCTGGGCAATGGCCAGCACCACCAGCACGATCGCGGCCACCACGGTGATCATCCCCACCATGGGGTCGATCAGGAACAGCACGAACAGGAAGAGCGGGATCCACGGCACGTCCATGAACACCGCCGCGCCGATGCCGGTCAGCGCCTGGCGGAACTGATCGAGGTCGCGCAGCGCCTGGGCGCGGGCGTTCCAGTCACCCTTCACCGCGGCGTCGAACAGGCTGGTGAACACGCGGCCTGAGACCCGCTGGTCGAACGCGACGCCGTAGTTGATCAGCACGCGGGCCCGCACGTCGTCGATCACGCTGGAGACGGCGAACACGCCGATGGTGACGAGGCTCAGCACCCAGAGGGTGGCCATGTTCTGGCTCACCATCACGCGGCCGTAGACCTGGTAGGTGTAGAGCGGCAGGGCCAGGTACAGCAGGTTCGAGACCAGGCTGAACCCGAACGCCACCATCGCGGGCTTGTAGCCGTCGCGCAGCGCGCGCCCGAGCACGTTGTTCGGAAGGTCCGTGAGGAACGTCAGGAATTTCATTGTCGCCTAAACCGTCCGGCCAGACCCTACGGCCTGATATACCAATCCGCGCCGAAAAAGGTGAACGCACGTGAGGATATGGCGTTCGCGCCTGCGGTCCGGGCAATCCGCCGAGGGCGCGCGTAGATGCGCAGGCGGTCCTGCCTTGTCAATGCGCCCCAACTGTCGCCCGTCCATGCTAAGAACCGCCGAACGGACCCCGCGCCCCAGGAGCCTCGATGCCGCGGATCGCCATCGTCGGCAGCTGCATAACCCGCGATCTGTGGCCAATCCGTGGCGGCGGCGCGGAAGCGCTGCTTTACGTCTCGCGGACCAGCCTGCCCGGCCTGCTTTCGGCCCCGATGACCGGCTTCCGCCCCTCGGACGAGCTGCCGGGCGACCTGCACCAGCATGAGCACAAGGCGCTCGTGGCCGACCTGCGGAAGACCGCCCTGGGCGGCCTGATCGCCTGGCGGCCCACCCACATCGTCTTCGACTTCATCGACGAGCGATTCGACCTGCTCTCGGTCGGCCAGACCCTGGCGGCCAACAGCGGCGAGATGGTGCGCAGCGGCTATCGGACGCAGCCTGCCTTCGATGCCGTGCGGACCGTGCCTCGCCTCTCGGAAGCCTGCGAGCGGCTCTGGCTGGAGGCGGCGTCCGAGTTCGCCGCCGTCGTGCGCGCCACGCCGCTGGCCCGGACCCAGCTGATCCTGCACGGCGCCCGCTGGGCCGACCGCCAGCGCCTGCCGGACGGCCGGATCATGCCCATCGAGAACGTCGAGATCATCGGCGGCCAAGGGGCCGACATCGCCGACTACAACGCCCTGCTCGACCGACAGGAGGCCGCCTTCCAGGCCCTGATGCCGCCGATGGCGCGGATCGACGCCGGCGCGTTCCGGCTGGCCGATTCGGAGCACCGCTGGGGCCTCAGCCCCTTCCACTACGTGCCCGAATACTACGACGAGGTGCGCCGCCAACTCGTGGCCATGCCCGGCCTCGCGGACGCGTTCAGCGACCGCCTCGCCGAGCCCAGTGCTCCAGCGGCGTGACGCCCCGCGCCACCAGGCCGGGCCGGGTCGCGAGATAGGCCGCCGTCGGAAAGCCGGGACGCGCCTCGGCGACCGCCCACGCGCCGCCGCGCAGGTAGTCGATCAGCGGATGCACGCCAGCCGGCAGATCGGGGCCGCGAGCCTCCACATAGGCCGCCAGGTCGAACCAGGGGCTGGGGCTGGCCCCTTCGGTCGCACCGTTCGCCAGGAAGTGGGTCAGCGGTTCGACGCCCGCCTCGGCCAGGCCCGGCCGCTCGACCAGGTACCATTTGGGATCGAACAGCGGATGCGGCGAAAGCCCAGCCTTCCAACCCTGGGCCAGGTAGTGCGCCAGCGGCGCCTGGCCGCCCGTGTCGCCTGCTTGCTCGGCGTACCAGACCGGGTCGAACAGCGGATGGGGGCTGAGGCCCGAGCGCCAGCCCTCTCGCAGGTAGTGCGCCAGCGGCGTGTCGTCGGCCGCCAGGACGGGCGCCTGGGCCAGGTAGTGCCCGGCGTCGAACAGCGGATGCGGCGACAGCCCGCGGGCCGCGCCCACCCGGACGTAGTGCTCGAGCGGCGTCACGCCCGTGGCCGCCAGTTCCCCGGCGTGCTCGCGGGCGTACCAGGCGCTGTCGAACAGGGGCGACGGGTCGCGCCGCTCGCGGCTGCCGGTCAGCAGGTAGTGGACCAGCGGCGGGGTCTTCGCCCGCGCCACATCGGCGTTGCTGGCCAGGTACCAACCCTGGTCCAGCGGCGCGAGCGGGACGGCCTGGGCGTCGGCGCCGCGCAGCGTGTAGCGGAGCATGCGCGCGAGGTCCCGGAGCGGGCTGGCCGTGCGCCGCCAAACCCCGCTGCGGGCGATCACCAGCGCCTGGCCGGGCGGACCCAGCCGCGCGAGCACGCGGTCCAGCAGTCGGCTCGGTCGGTTGTGGCGGCGCAGGCGGCCTTCGCCGCGAGCATGGAACGCCGCCACGGCCTGGGCGCGCAGCCGCGCGTCAAGCTCGGCGCGCGCCGCCAGCGATTCGGTCAGCGCCTGGGTGAGCTCGGCCCGGGTCAGCGCCTCGCGCACCTGGGCCTGCTGCGCCAGCTTGTGGGCGCCGGCGAAGTCGCGGCTCAGCCGGCCCACCTTCGCCGAGACGGCGCGGGCCTTGTCCAGCATCGTCGCGTGCGGCGGGATCTCGGGAGCCGCCTCGGCCGCGGCCGGCGTCACGCGCCTTCGTGTTCGAGCCATTCTTGGTAGCTGCCGCGTCCGGAGGCGAAGGGGTTGGGGAACGCCGCCTGCAGGTCGGCGCGTTCGCGATAAAGCACTCGCTCGCTCTTGGCGATGGGGCGGCCGTCCGCATAGGCGCCGAAGGCCCACCAGCGGTCGGGGATCGAGGGGTCCGTCGCCGCGGTCACCAGGCGCTTGTACCAGGCCCAGATCTCATAGACGGGGAAGTTCGACCCGGCATAGCGCTTGGTCATGGCGTCGCCCACCGCGCCCAGCTTGGTGAAGTGCCAGAAGCGCAGCGGCGCGCCGTTGACGGTGATCGCCCCGTCCTTGCCGATCGCCACCTTGCGGGTCGACAGGTTCCAGCTGGCCACGTTGTAGCCGGGATCGCGGATCACCTTCACCCGGTCGAACAGGGCCGGGACGTGGTCGCACCAGCGCTGGTCCACGAACAGGCCCTTCGGGATGTCGTCGTAGCAGTACGACAGCAGCCGGTCGTTCCACCACTTGGCGAACCGCGCGCCCTCGCCCGTCGTGCGGATCGCCACGAAGCCGAGGTTGTAGATGCCGGTCCGGAGCGTCGAGATGTCGTTGTCCTGGATCGCCATGTCGTCGTCGTTGGGATCGATCAGGTGCGGCGTCAGCAGGATGTCGTGCTCCTCCAGCCACGCCTCCAGCGGCGACAGGCTGGCCAGCAGCGCGGTGTCGGGATCGAGGTAGATCACCGCGTCGGCGCCCCATCCGCAGGCCTGGTGGATGAAGGGCCCCTTCACCGCCGTGCAGACCTCGACGATGTCGTGCCGGAACAACCAGCCCTCGAAGTTCGGGATGCCCAGGTCGCGCGCCCACACCACCCGGTCGAACGGCTCGTTCGCGGGGTCGAAGGCGAATCCCTCCGGCGGGTCGTCGGTGATCAGCGCCACCAGCTCCCAGTCGGGGTGGAAGCGGCGCAGCGTCTGGAACAGCACCCGGGCGCGGTTCAGGTACGAGAAGGTGAAGCTGGAATAGGCGAGGATCTTCATGCGGGGACTTCCGCGGCGATGAGGTCGAGGGTCATGCCGCTCAGGGTCAGGTCATACAGCATCGGCTTGCGCGCCGCGCGGGAGAGTTCGGCCAGGCCGCCCTCGGCGAAGGCGGCCTTCAGCGCCGCCTCGTCGGCCAGCACCCGGCCGTGGCCGCCGGCCGCCACGACGGCGGCGATGTTGCCGCTGTCCGGCCCGGCCAGCACCGCGCAGCCGGCGGCGATCGCCTCGTAGAGCGCGAAGGAGAAGGTCTCGCGCCACAGCGGCCACAGCACCACCACGTCGACGGCGTGCGCCTCCAGCGCCTCCAGCATGGCGCGCGGGTTGGCGGGACCGACCTTCACCTCGTGGAATTCCACCGGCAGCCCGGGCTCGGGCTGGGCGCCCAGGTGCAGGAAGACGTAGCGGGGGTCGCCCTCGTGGGCCAGCGCCAGCTCGCGGAACACCGGCCAGCCCTTGTGGACCACCGGGAAGCCCACATAGGCCACGCGCAACGGCCGTCCCCCGAGCGAGCTCGGCGCCGGGCCGCGCGGCGCCAGCGTCGCGTGCGGATGGACGATGGCGCCCGCCGCGGGGAAGCTCGCCGCCCGCCGCCAGGTCTCCAGCGTGGGTTCGGCCGGGCTCACCACGGTCAGTGAAAGCCGGTGGAACAGCGCCGTATGCGCCTCCAGATGTCGCGCCCTGGCCGGGCCGTAGACGCAGACCGAACAGGCCGGGCTGTCGGGCGGCGGCGCGCCGCAGTCCTCGATCCCATCGCGCAGCAGGTGGAAGCCGGCGCAGAGGCTGGCGTAGTCGTGCAGCCAGTAGAACCCGGCGCTCAGGCCCACGGCCTCGACGACGGCCACGGTCTCGGCGACCGAATGGCCCAGCAGGCTGTGGATCGCGAAGCTGCGCGTCCCGCCGGCCGCGCCCGCGACCTTGCCCAGCGCCTCGGCCACGACATGGCCCGCGAAGGCGCCCAGGGCCTGGCCGTTCAGCAGCACTTCGAGCGCGCCGGGCTCGCCAGCTTCCCGCAGGGTCGGCCACGCCCGCGCCGGGTGCAGATGCAGGTGGTCCCAGCCCCGCTCGGCCAGGCGCGTCGCCTCCTGATGCAGGCAGAGCTGCAGCCCGCCCACCTTGGTGCGGTAGTCGTCATGGCTGAAGGTGATGTGCAGGTCGCGCAGGCCCGTGCGCGAGCGGCCCAGCGCTTGGATCAGCGCCTGCGCGGTCCCACCGGCGACCGCCGCACTGGCCTTGGCCGCCGCCGCGACCTGGGCCTCGATCGGGACCAGCCGCGAGATCGCCTGATAGCGGAAACCCAGCCCCTGGGTCGTCGGCCGCGCCTCGTGCCGGCCCAGCTTCAGGTAGTGGACGAACGGGTTCACCCCGGCCGCGGCCACGTCGGGGTTGTTGTCGAGATAGCCCTGCACCGAGAACCGGGCGTGCGGATCGCGCCCCTCGCGCCAGCCATGGGCCAGGAAGTGCGCCAGCGCGTCCGCGCCCGCCCCCGCCACGTCGGGATTGGACGCCAGGTAGTAGGCGGCGTCGAACTCGGCGGCGACCAGCCGGCGGTCCTCGTCGCCACGGCCCAGCACGCGGGCGGCGAGACGGCGGACCAGCGAGCGCGGCGTCCCGCTCACGCCGCCCCCGCGCCGTGGCGCACGTCGACGGGCAGTCGGCTGAAGGCGAGGTCGTACAGGCCTGGCCGCCGCTGAGTGCGAGCCAACTCAAGCACCGCGCCGCTCTCGAACGCCGCGTCCAGCGCCGCTTCGTCCAGCACCAACCCCTGCCCGCTCTCGCGCACGAAGGCGGCGACGTTGCCGCTGTCCGGCCCGGTGATCAAGGCGCAGCCGGCCGCCACCGCCTCGTAGGCCACGAACGAGAAGGTCTCGCGGCACAGCGGCCAGATCAGCACCGCGTCGGGCCGGTGCGCCTCAAGCGCCGCCTGCATGGCCAGCGGCGTCTCGGCCGTCACCGCCACCGCCTCGAACGGCAGGCCCAGGTTCGGCTCGGGGCGCGCCCCCAGGTGCAGGAAGTCGTACCGCGGGTCGCCCGCATGCTTCAGCGCCAGCCGGCGGAACAGCGGCCAGCCCTTGTGCGCCGCCGGGAAGCCCGCGTAGGCCAGCTTGAACGGCCGCCCCGTCTCGGGCTCGGGCGCCGGGCCACGGGGCGTCAGCGTCGCGTGGGGATGCACCCGCGTCCCGGCCGCGGGCAGGTCGGATTGCGATCGCCACAGCGACAGGGCGCTCTCCGAGGGGCTGACGACGGTGAGTTGAAGCCGCTCGAACAGCCGCCGGTGCGCCGCCAGGTGCCGCGCCCGCCAGGGACCGTAGACGCAGACGCCGCAGGCCGCACTGCCCGGCGGCGGCGCTGCGCAGTCCTCCACGTCGTTGCGCATCAGGTGGTAGCCTGCGCAGAGGCTGGCGAAGTCGTGCTGCCAGAAGGCGCCCTCGGACAGCCCTGCCGCGGCCAGGATATCGGCCGTCTCGTCCGCCGCGTGCCCGAGCAGGCTGTGGATCGCGAAGCTGCGCCGCTCGGCCGACGTACTGCCGCCCACCGCCGCGCCCAACGCCCGGGCGACCACGGTCGGCGCGAAGGCGCCCAGCGCCCGGCCGTTCCAGACCAAGCCCAGCAGGCCGGGCTCCTCGGCCGTCCGCACCACCGGCCACGGATCGGCCGGGAAGAGGTGGAGGTGGTCTCGCCCCGCCTCGGCGAGCTGCGCAGCCTCGCGCCGGATCACCAGCTGGACGCCGCCCAGGTTGGCGCTGAAATCGTCGTGGCTGAACGTGACGTGCAGGCCGGCCAGCCCGCCCCGCGAGTCGGCCAGCGCGGCGACCAGCGCCGCCTCGTCGCCGCCTGCCACCGTCCGGCCCGTCACCGCCGCGATGCGCGCCTCGACCGGGACCAGGCGCTCGACGATCTCGTAGCGGAAGCCCAGCGGGTGCTCGGGCCGCACCACGTTCGGCCGACCGCTGGTCAGCCAGTGGACGAACGGATTGACGCCCGAGGCTTCGACCTCCGGAAAGGCCTCCACATAGGCCTGCACCGAGAACTCCGACGACGGGTCGCGTCCCTCGCGCCAGCCGTGGGCCATGAAGTGGTCCAGGGGGTCCATCCCCGCCTGGCCCACGTCGGGATAGGTGCGCAGGTAGAAGGCTGCATCGAAGGCGCGCGCGGCTATGGCGTGGTCCGGCTGCAGCCGGCGCAGGCGCCCGCGCAGCTGCGCGGGCACGGCCTGGGCGATCAGGCGCCTCATGCCACGAGGTCCCCGGTCATGCCGCTGTAGGCCAGGTCGAACAGCATGGCCTTGCGCCGTGCGCGGCCCATCGCCAACACCTCGCCCGAGGCGAACAGCTCGGCCAGCGCCGCCTCGTCGGCCAGCACGCGGCCTCGCGCCGGGTCGGCGGCAAAGGCGGCGACGTTGCCGCTGTCCGGGCCGGTCAACACCATCGCGCCCGAGGCGGCCGCCTCGTAGGCCGTGAACGAGAAGGTCTCGCGGCACAGCGGCCAGATCAGCGCCGCGTCGGCCTGCAGCGCCTCCAGCGCCTCCTGCATGGCCCGCGGCCGCTCGCCGGTCACCACCACCTTGTGGAAGGCAGCCGGCGTCGCCGGGTCGGGCGCACCGCCCAGGTGCAGGAACTCGTAGCGCGGGTCGCCCTCGAACCGCTGCGCCAGCTCGCGGAACACCGGCCAGCCCTTCAGCGGCGTCGGCATGCCCAGATAGGCCAGCCGGAACGGCCGCTCGGCCGCAGGCTTGCGGGCCGCCTTCCGCTCCACCAGCCGGGCGTGCGGCAGGACGACGGCGTCCTTGGCTGGCAGCTCGCCATGGCCGCGCCAGAAGTCCAGCGTGGTCTGTGACGGCGCCACCACCGTCAGCGCCAGCCGCTCGAACAGCCGCCGGTGCGCGGCGGTGTGGCGGATCCGGTGCGCGCCATAGGCGCAGACCGCGCAGGCGGCGCTGTCGGCCGGCGGCGCGGCGCAGTCCTCGACGTCGTTGCGCAGCAGGTGGAAACCCGCACAGAGGCTGGCGAAGTCGTGCAGCCAGAAGAAGCCGGCGTTCATGCCCGCCGCCGCCAGGATGTCGGCCGTGGCGTCGGGCTCGTGGCCCAGCAGGCTGTGGATCGCGAAGCTGCGCCGCCCCTCGCCCGCCACGGCCACCGCGAGCGCATCGCGCACCGCCTCAGGCGGGAAGATGCCCAGCCGCCGGCCGTTCAGCAGCACGCCCAAAGGCCCAGCCTCGCCCTCTGCGCGGACCGCTGGCCAGGGCGCCGCCGGATAGAGGTGCAGGTGGGCCACGCCGCGGCTTGCGAACTGCTCGCCCTCGCGCCGAACGCAGAACTGCAGGCCGCCCGAATGTTCGACGTAGTTGTCGTGGCTCAGCGTCACATGCAGGTCGCACAGCCGGCCCAGCGCCGCCGTCAGCCGCCCCGGCGGGTCGGTGCGCAGCCGCGCCGAGACGCTCGCTGCCGCCGCGATCCGGTCCTCCACGGGCCGCATCCGGGCGATCACGTCGTAGCGGAAGCCCAGCTCGTGGCGCGGGCTGCGCCCCTCGGCCCGCCCGGCCACCAGGTAGTGGGCGAACGGGTTCAGGTTGGTGGCCGCCACATCCGGGTTGGCGTCCAGGTAGTCGGCCACCGAGAAGTGGGCGTTGGGATCGCGGTCCTCGAGCCAGCCGGTGCGCAGGAAGTGCTCCAGCGGGTCCATGCCGGCGTTCGCCACGTCGGGATTGGCCGCCAGGTAGAAGGCTTCGTCGAACTCCGCCGCCACCGCCGCGTGCTGCTCGGGCGTCAAGGGGGCCGCCGCCGCGCGCCGCCGGCCGCCGCGCGCCGTCGCGGGCGCGCCCGACACCGCAAAGCTCTCGTGGCTCCAGGGCTGGGGCGCCCAGTCCACCAGGCCGAAATAGGTCTGCGCATGCCGAGACGGCGCGATCTCGCGGCCCTCATGGCGGCCGTGGGCCAGGAAGTGGGCGAAGGGCTCGATGCCCGCCGCCTCGACGTCGGGATTGGCGGCGAAATAGCCGGCCACCGAGAACCAGGGCGCGGGGTCGCGGCCCTCGCGCCAGCCGGCCATCCGGTAGTGCCACAGCGGCCCCACGTCGCCCGGCAGGTCGGTGTAGATCGCCCGGTAGAAATCGGGGTCGAACGCGGCGGCGATCACCCGGTGCGCTTCCGCGGCCCGCGGGCGTTCGTCGGCTGGGGCCGTAGCGGCCATGAAGTGTCGTTTCCTGAGATCGGGCGGCAGGGGTGGTGTGCAACAGATGCCCCGGCCGTTCAACCTTCGCGGGACCTTTGTGATCAACCGCTTGCCGCCGCGCGCCCCGGCCCGTACCACCGCCCTGACGATGAGCCGCCCGCCCGCCAAGACCAAAGCGAAGACCGCCGCCAGGGCCCGCACGGCCTATCTGGTGCTGGGCATGCACCGCTCGGGCACCTCGGCGGTGACCCAGCTCCTGGCGCTGGCCGGGGCCGAGCTGCCGACCAACGTCATGCCGGGCGACGAGCACAACGCAAAGGGCTACTTCGAGCCCTGGAAGATCGCGATCTTCAACGACGAGCGCCTGCGCGCCGCGGGCTCGGCCTGGGACGATCCGTTCGCCTATCCCTACCGGCCGCTCGCCGGCTCCGAGGAACAGGCCTGGATCGACGCCGCCTCCGCCCTGTTCGACGAGGAGTTCCCCAAGGCCGCCTGGCCGCTGATGAAGGATCCGCGCACCACCGTGCTGCTGCCCATGTGGCGCAAGGTGCTGGAGGCCAAGGGCGTCTCGGCCCGCTGCGTCATCCCGGTGCGCCACCCGCTGGCCGTGGCCGGGTCGCTGCGCCGCCGCGACGGCTTCGCCGACGAGAAGTCGGTGCTGGTCTGGAGCGCCTACATGCTGGCGGCCGAGGCCTATACTCGCGACCTGCCCCGCGCCTTCGTGGGCTACGACGCCCTGCTGGCCGACTGGCGGGCCGAGACGGCGAAGATCGAGGCCGCCCACGGCGCGCCGCTGCCGAACCTGACGCCCAAGGCGGCCAAGGAGATCGACGGCTTCCTCACCGCCGACCTGCGCCACAATGCGGTCAGCGACGGCCTCAAGGCCCTGGGCTGGGCCGGCGAGATCGCCGCCGACGTCTATGCCTGGTTCGAGGCGAAGGCCGCCGGAAAGTCGCCGAAGATGGCCCTGCTGGACGGCGCGGCCGCCCGCCTGGCCGAACGGGCCCGCGACATGGGCGCGCTGATCTCGTCCACCATCCGCGACCTGGCGGCCGTCCGCGCCGAACTGATGGAGGCCCGCGCCCGGCTGGACGTGGCCCAGGCCTTCGAGACCGAGGCCCGCGCCAGCATCGCGCGGCTGGAGGACGGCTGGCGCGCGGCCCAGAGCCTGCTGGACGCCGTCGACGCCGAACTGGACGCCGCCCTGGCCGACGAGGCCTAGGCCGTCCGCCGGATCCTCGGATCGAGGGCCAGGTAGACCAGCCCCGTCAGCGCCGCGACGTCGAGCAGGTAGAGGTAGCGGTAGTCGCAGGCGATCGAGATCACGAAGAAGCTGGCCGCGAAGCCCAGCGCCCCGGCCAGCAGGCCCGCCACCACGAGGTCCGCCGGGTCGCGCCGGACAAGCAGGACCGCGCCCACCACCACGGCTATGGCGGCGAAGGCGAGGTGCGAGATCGCCGGCGTGTCCAGGAACCAAGTGACGTAGTTGTAGAGCCGCTGGTCCTCGTGGCTGTGCCGGCGCGGCATGTTCAGCGCCTTCAGCGTCTCCACCGGACCGTCCACGCCGATCGACACCGGCAGGCACTTGTCGATCACCGGCGTGCCCAGCACCTGGCCGAACGCCAGGCCCCGGGCCTGCAGGTAGAGGCCGGTGTCGCCCCGGATCAGCTCCAGCCACTCGTCGCGGATCACGTCGCGCGGGACGGACTTCCACAGTTGGGCCATGCGCACGTCGGACGACATCGTGTCGACGCGCTCGGGCGAATAGAACTCGGCGGCGTGCGCGCGCAGATAGGCGCCGGCGGCCGGCGAGGCCCTGTCGATATGCGGCGTGGCGCGGCCGGGCTTCAGGGCGCTGGCCGCGGCTAGGTCGTAGGTCTGCAGGATGCGCACGCCCTTGCCGCCCGCGCTGTCGGGCGCGCCGGCGCCCTGCGGCTGGGCCACGGCGCTCAGCACGAAGGTCAGCGCCACCGCCGCCGCCAGCCAGCCGACGCCCAGGCCCACGCTGCGCGCCCAGCCCCGGTAGCCCGAGCGAGCCCAGGCGATGGCCAGGGCGGCGGGCAGCGCCATCAGGAGGCCGTTCTGGCGCAGCAGGCCCGCGGCGGCGAACAGCAGGGCGGCGGCGATCAGGCTGATCCAGGGCGTGCGGCCCTGCCGGTCGCGCACCCCGAAGGCCAGCAGCGCCACGCCCGCGAGGGTCGCGACAGCGAACTGCACGTCCTTCCAGACAATGCCCGGGTAGACGATCATCTGCGGCAGCGCGATCACGCCCAGCGCCAGCAGCGGCGCCAGCCAGCTGGTCCGCGGCCGCGTGAGCGCCAGCAGGCCCCAGGCACCGAACAGCAGCCCGCCGCTCAGGCCCACGGCCAGGGCCGTGCCGGTGTGGATGCGGTCCAGCACGCCCAGCAGCCACCCGAAGAAGGCGGGGTTCCAGGTGGTGCGCACGCCGAACCGGCCCTCGTGCAGCGCCAGCACCGAATCGACGGTGAGGTGCCCCGGCAGGTTCAGCTTCAGCATCAGGACGAAGGCGGCCGCGAGGATCGCCCACAGCGTCCAGAGGGCGGCGGTCGGTCGTGCGATCGGGCTCAAGCGGGGCGCACCACGAGGAAAAGACCGGCCACCATCAGGAGGTAGCCCGCCGCCATGGTCCAGGTGGCCTGTTCCTTGAACACCAGCCACCCGGCCAGCGGCACCAGGCACGATCCGATCAGCGAGAAGGCGTAGGCGAGGCTGAGCGGCACGCGCGTCAGCACGTAGAACCAGAGCAGCGCCGTCACGCCGTACCAGGCGAAGGCGCCCATCAGCGGCCAGTTCTGGATCACCCGCACCGGGAAGGGACCCGAGAGGCGTTCGTTGTAGACCGCGCCCCACTTGAACATCATCTGGCCCAGCGGCAGGGCGACGGCGAAGACGCTGCAGAGCGCCATGTCCTTCGGGGTCACGCCTGGCCCTCCTCGGTCTCCAGCTCGCGCAGGACGTTGAGATACGGATGGATCGGCCGGTTCGGCACGTTCAGCACGTCGAAGTTCATCGCCTGCAGCAGGAGCTGCGCCCCCAGGATCACCGGCAAGGCGGCCAGCATGACCACCCCGGCCGAGGCGGCCTGGCCCGGCACGCGGTTGACCAGGTAGCTCAGCGCATAGCCCACGCCGAACAGGGTAGAGAACAGGCCGAACAGCAGCTCCAGGCTGGCGGCGTTGAAGTCGCGCACGAAGTACTGGCCCACCACCCGCTGAGCGAAGTTCCGGATGTGCTTCAGCGCGAAGGGCCCGACGATGGCGCCGATGCGGATGTTCGACACCTCGTCGGCGTACTTGGCCGGCATCGGCACGTCGCGCACCACGGCCCGGAGCGTGCCCAGGTGGTAGAGCAGGTCGGTCTCGAAGAAGAACCGCCGGGAGATCCGCTTCTCCATCACCAGTCGGGCCACGTTGGCCTCCAGCGCGGTGTAGCCGTTCGTCGGGTCGAAGATGTTCCAGTAGCCGGTCGACACCTTGGCCGCGAAGCTCAGCGCCGCGTTCCCCAGCACCCGCACCGTCGGCATGGTGGTCAGGTGGCTGATCGAGGTGAAGCGGTTGCCCTTGGCGTAGTCGGCCTCGCCCAGCAGGATCGGCGCGACCAGCTGGGCCGCGTAGCCCAGGTCCATCTGGTCGTCGCCGTCGACCTTGACCAGCACGCGGGCGCCGCGGCGGGCCGCCTCGGCATAACCGGCCAGCATGGCGCCCCCGACGCCCTGATTCTTGGCGAGCCGCACGACCACGACCCGCGGATCGGTGTTGTTGGCCTCGATGAAGTCGCCGGACTTGTCGGGGCAGGCGTCGTCCACGCAGACGATGCCTTCGAACCAGGCCGGGGTCTTCTTGATCACCCGCAGGATGTGGCCGGTGACCTTGTAGCAGGGCACCACCAGCCAGACGCCGGCGCCATCCAGCGACAGGGCGGGCGCCGCGGGATAGCGGACGGGGCGTTCGGTCGGGGGCGTGGGCGCGGCGCGGGGCACGCGCCGGGGCTAACACGGAAGCCCGCGGACTGGCAAAGCCGCTGCGACCGGCGTCGTTCCTTGCGCCGCGAAACCCCGGCTGATAGTTGCGCGCCTTCCATCGGGAGAGGCTCTTTGCAGACCGCCACCCACATGCTGCGGACCGGCCGCCGCGGCGCGGCCTTCCAGTTCCAGATGGCGTCCCGCGACCTCGTGAACTCGTTCGGACGCCTCGGCCTGTCGTGGTCCCTGGCCTGGCACGACGTGGCCTCGCGCTACCGCGGCTCGGTGCTGGGGCCGTTCTGGATCACCCTGTCCATGGGCCTGATGGTCCTGGGCATCGGCTTCCTCTACGCCAGCCTCTTCCACCTGCCGCTCAACGAGTTCCTGCCCTACGTGGCCCTGGGGATCGTGTTCTTCGGGGTGATGACCGGCACCGTGAACGAGGGCTGCGAGACCTTCGTCATGGCCTCGGGCATCCTGTCCCAGACCAGCCTGCCGATGTTCACCTTCGTCTGGCGCACCGTGTTCCGGAACCTGATCAACCTCGGCCACCACCTGGTGATCGTGGTGGGCATGTTGGCCTTCTACGGCCAGTGGAAGGTGGCGGACGTGCCGCTGGCCCTGGCCGGGGTGCTGCTGATGCTGCTGAACGCCAGCTGGATGTCGCTGCTGGCGGCCATCGCCTCGGCCCGTTTCCGCGACGTGCCCCAGATCGTGATCTCGGTGATGCAGTTCGCCATCTTCATGACGCCGGTGTTCTGGCTGCCCAGCCGGTTCGGCGAACACCAGATCTTCCTCGACCTCAACCCCTTCTACCACCTGCTGCAGGCCGTCCGCGCGCCGCTGCTGGGCCAGTCCGTCGCCGGCTACAGCTACGTGGTGCTGATTGTCATGGCCCTCGCGGGCTGGGCGGTGACCTTCGTGACCTTCGCCAACACCCGCCGCCGCCTGGTGCACTACCTGTGACCGGCGCCTCGATCACCTGCACCGACCTGACGATCCGGTTCCCCGTCTACGGGGCCGACGCCAAGTCGATGAAGAAGGCCCTGGCCCGCGCCGTGGCCGTGGGCGGCGCGCTGGGCCGCCACGCCGGCGTCACCGACGTCACCGCGCTCTCGAACGTGAACCTGCAGCTCAAGGCCGGCGACCGCCTGGGCCTGATCGGCCACAACGGCTCGGGCAAGACCACCCTGCTTCGGGCGCTCTCGGGCGCCTACGAACCCGACGAGGGCTCGATCGAGGTCTACGGCCGCATCGCCTCGCTTCTCGACCTCAGCCTGGGCATCGACCCGTCGGCGACCGGCTACGAGAACATCCGCCTGCGCTGCCGGATCGGCGGCCTGTCCACCAAGGACATCGACGCGCGGATGGAGGAGATCGCGGAGTTCACCGGGCTCGGGCCGTTCCTCTCCATGCCGGTGAAGACCTATTCCGCCGGCATGCAGGGTCGCCTCGCCTTCGCCGCGGCCACCGCCGTCGAGTGCGACGTGCTCCTGATGGACGAGTGGATCGCGGTCGGCGACTCCGAGTTCCAGAAGCTGGCCCACAAGCGCCTGCTGAAGCTGGTCGAGCGCGCGGGCATCCTCGTGCTGGCCACGCACGAGGCCCCGCTGCTCAAGCTCTACTGCAACAAGGTGATGAAGCTCGAAGGCGGCGTGGCCTCCGAGATCGTCGACATCCGCAAGGTGGACGAGCTCCTGAAGAGCTGATCAGCGCCCGCGCATCCAATGCCCGCCCGGCGACGTTCCGCCCTCCCCAACAGGAGGCCACATGAGCGTATTCGGCGACATCATCTCGAAGATCTTCCACCACCCGAAGGCGGCTGCGGCCCCTCAGGCTGCCCCTCAGGGCGCGCCTCGGCCAGGCGCGGCGACGCCGGCGCCCGCCGCGTCCGCGGCTGCGGCCGAGCCTGCCCCCGCCGTCGATGTCGAAGGCGTGCTGGACGTCATGGCCCGCGACAACGGCCAGACGCTGAACTGGCGCCAATCGATCGTCGACCTGCTGAAGGTGCTCTCGATCGATTCAAGCCTGGCCAACCGCAAGACGCTCGCGGCCGAGCTCGGCTACACGGGCGACACCGAGGACAGCGCGGCCATGAACCTCTGGCTGCACAAGGCGGTGATGCGGAAGCTGGCCGAGAACGGCGGCATCGTGCCCGATTCGCTGCGCTGAGGGCCGTGGGCGCGTTCGTCGGCGCGCCCGCACCCTTCCTACTTGTCCGGGGCGATCATCGGCGCGCCCTCGCGACGCGGCGGCGGCTTGCAGTTCCCCGCCCGCGCCTGGGCCACGTAGAACAGCGCCCGGTCGGCGGCGAAGTTGCGGTGCTCGGCGATCGGGTTCGTGGGCTCGCCGGTCAGCAGGCTGGTGGCGTCTTGCGGAGCGTTCTGCGCCGCCGCGTCCGCCAGGCTCTGCTGGTTCCAACGGCTGAGCGGCGCGGTGCAGGCCGCCACCGTGGCGTCGGCCACCGAGCCCGCCTCGTCCGGCCCGCCGGCCAGGGTGTAGGCCCAGCGGTGCAGGCAGTCCTCCAGCCCTGCCGCGCCGTCGGTCGGCGCGGGCGCGGCGGCGTTGGCCGCCGGGAAGGGCTTGCAGACGCCCGCGACGGGCCGACGCTCGCCCGAACAGGCGACCAGGCCCGCACAGGCGGCGGTGACGATTAGGACATGGCGCAGCATGGCTTAGCGGCACACCCGGGTCGGCTGGTACACCCGCTGGCCGTAGGCGTCGTAGTAGGCCCGCGTCTCCATCCGGCAGCTCTCGGCGCGCGGACGGTCGTAGGCGGCGCGCTCGTAGGTCCGCGTGCGATAGCGCGTGCTGGCATAGCTCTTGGACCGGCACTTGCTGACCTGGTTGCCCACCAGGCCGCCCGCCGCGCCGCCGATCAGGGCGCCCTCCGTGCGGTCGCCGCGGCCGGCGACGGCGCTGCCCAGCAGGGCCCCGCCCAGGGCGCCGATTACGGTGCCGTTGGTGCGCTTCTGACAGGCCGCCTGCGAGGCGACGGGAACAGCGGCCACGGCGATGGCCAGGCCGGCGATCATGGCGATCGTCCGCATAGTCTCTCCTCCATCCGTGAGCCGTTCCCTCGTCGGCTCAGGTCGGGGAAACGCCGAACTTCGCAGTTGGATGCAGGTCTTACGTCAGCCAGTCGACAAAGCCGCACTTCGCCATCCAGGCCAGGCCCAGCTCCAGCGGCCGCCGGCGCGTCTCCGGCACGCTCAACAGGAGCTCGCGCACGGTGAGGCCGCCGGGGACCGCCGCCAGCGTCTCGAACGCCTCGGCGCACAGCGCCGGCGAGCCGCGGAATTCGGCGAAGGCGCCGTCTAGCGCCACCGTCTGGCCCGCGTCGCGGACCGCCGCCGCCGTCACCCCCGGCATCGCGGTCAGCCGCTTGTCCAGGGTCAGGACGCTGGAGGCGAAGCCCGCGAACGCGCGGAACGGATCGCCCGCCACCGGGTCGGGACGCCGCGGGTTGGGCGGGTCCGCCGAGGCCGCGCGCACGGCCGCCAGTTCGTCCGTCAGCGCGTGGATCTGGCGGGCCACCACCGGCCAGCCGTAGACCTCCCGCACCCGCGCCCGGCCCGCCGCCCCCATGCGCCGCCGCAGGTCGGGCGAGCGGATCAGCTCAGCCAGGGCCTCCCCCGCGCGTCCGACGTGCACCGCGGTGAGCTGCGCCACCGAGCCGACATAGTGCTGGTACGACCGCGAATCGATCGCGTGCCACTCCAGGATCGCGCTCCCCAGGCCGCTTCCGGAGGATCCGCCGAGCGTGGGGATCAGGAACCCGTCGATCCCGTGCCGCACCGTCGAGCGATAGCCGTCCCAGTCGCTCGCCACCACGGGCAGACCGCTGGCCATGGCCTCCAGCGGGGTGATGCCGAAGGTCTCCTGGATATTGTCGACCAGCGACAAGAAGACATCGGCCCCGGCCCACAGGTCGCCCAACAGCTCGCGGTCGTTGCCGTCGGCGAAGTGGATCTCGGCGCCGGGGGCATAGGCCTGCGCGGCCTCCTCGTAGCGCGCCCGGTCACGCTCCTCCGGGAACCAACCGGCCATCACGAAGGCAGTGCGCACGCCCGTGGCCTCGGCCGCATGCTGGACCGCCCGGAACATCGGCTGCGGGAAGGCCTTCTCGGAGTGCGACAGCCGCCCCACCCACAGGATCAGCGCGTCGTCCTCGCCCAGGCCGAAGCGCTCGCGCCCCCGCGCCCGGGCGCCGGGCCGGTCGGCCTGCGCCACCAGGTCGTCGGCGTGGACGCCCAGCGGGATCATCGGCAGCGCCGGCCGCGGCGGCGACCGCCCGCCCGTGCGCTCGGCCAGGTGCTCACCCCACTCGGCGAACATGGTCTCCATGGCCTCGCGTACCGACGGCGAGGTGCAGATCAGCGCGTCCCAGGGATATATCGGCGCTGTCGAAGCCGCCGCGATCATCTGCCGGCCGGCGGGCGGCGCCAGGGTGTGGATCATGCCGATCAGGCTGTAGGCCCGATCCGACGCCCGCCGACGCCGCGACCAGGCCAGGCCCGAGAGCTCGGGCGTGCCCCGGAACAGGGCGCCGAGTTCGGAGGCCGCACGCGAGAAGATCCGCAGCGAGGCGGTGATCTGCGTCGGCGACTCGTGCCCATCCAGCAGGCCCCGCGCCACCTCGGCGGCGTCGACCGGCTGCATCGTCGTGACGTCCAGCCGCGCATAGCCCGCATGACGGGCCAACGCCTGCCAGAGCTGCAGGTTGGCGACGTCCTTGCCGAACGGGTTCTTGTCGAGCGCGGTGTGGCCGGACGGGTGGAGGATCGCCAGGCCCCCGCGGGGCGCGTCGGGGTTCGTCGGCCGGTCGCTCATCGGCACACTCTTAGAATGCGTCAGGCGGAGGCGTCGAGGCTGCGCGCCGCCGGCGGGTTTCCCCGGGCCGCCGAAGCGGCTAGGCAAGTCCTGGGACGCGTGGAGTTGACTTCAGGATGGGGGCGAGCAGGGCCGCGAAGCCGCGGGCGATGGATGCTGTCCAGCGGGCCGTGCTCGCGCGGACGCCGTTCGCCGCCAATCGCATCCGCTACCTCGGCACGGCGGGCGAGGCCTTCGCGGACGCCTGTGTCGGGCGCAATCCGCGCTGCGAAGTCGTGTGCGATCCGGACGACCGCGCGCCGGTCGAGGCCCTGGCCGCCGACGACCTGGCGCGTCTGCTCGCCGATCCCGACGCCGGCGCCCTGCTGGCCGGCGCGGACGTGGTGGCCACCGCCATCCCCGCCGGCGCGACCGACGCCGACGCCCTGCTGCAGGCCCTGGGCGCGGGCGAGCTCGAGGTGCTCCACATCCAGGCGCTCGACCCGCAGGCCTTCGACCCGAAGACCTTCGGCTACTTCGACGACATCCGCCGCGAGCGGACGGCGGCCTGGCGCGCCGGCGAGCTGCCGTCGCCGACGGTCGAGCCGCTGATCGTCGTCGCCCGCCGCCCGGGCGGACCGCCCCTGATGCAGCTGTCGATGTTCTCGTTCGCCCCGGTGATGATGGACATCCGCACCCGCCTGCCGGCCGCGGCGATGCGGTCCGAGCCCGAGCTGCTGGTGCA